>JACCDY011096153.1_pt1 | contig 14043 bp, 13 predicted proteins | sample 7446391 | NCBI WGS metagenome assembly JACCDY01 (sample SAMN15323451, study PRJNA562643) | freshwater metagenome | isolation source: river surface water | place: USA:Blue River Watershed | collected 2017-08-18 | reverse complement strand
GGTTACGGTCAGCAAGTTTTTAGCGATCGGGTTTGGCTGGCCGTCAAGCTTGGGCACCGGATCATTGCTGTGCTCGAAGGCCAGCACCTGGACCTCGGGTTGGATCGATTTGCCCGCGATAGGTGAGCCAAACGTCACTATTCCGGCAACCGAATACGCATGCTTTGCGGATGCGATATTCGCCGCGACTATGCCGCCCTGCGAGTGCCCCACGAGCAGCACCCGATCGCCCGAGCCGACTTTGGCGAGCGCAAGCGCATCCTGCACGGCTCGCTGGCTGGCAGCTAGTTGATCGGTGGTCATGGCGTGTGCGTTGGATGTCATGTCGAGGGGGTTCGACCCCGCCTTGAGCGACCAATTCTGAGTACCGGGGATGTAAACCACCACGTGACTGCCGTATCGCTCGATGCGAATCTCGGCATAGGCGGTCGGGTCGGTCGTTTCTGCGGCCTGTTTGAGTCGCGTAGCCAGGGCTATCGCGGTGCGAGGCGGAAGCTGTTCGCCGGCAAATCCGATTCGGGTAACACTCACCGCGCGTTCGCGAAGCAAGCCGAGAGGCGAGACCGTTGCGATAGCACCGGCGGCAAGCCCAGACACGTTGATGTCGGCTAGCTCGGCGAGGTTTTGAGTCACCGACTGCTCGACCCCGAAGTAGTGCTCGGCTGCCAGTCGGCATCCCGTTTGGATGCGTTCGAACTTAACCAGCAGGCTAGGCAACTGCATCGCAAGCTGAACCGACTCGATCGGGCGGTGCAAGGCGTCTACGAAGTCGATCGTGGAGGCTAACTCGAGCGCACTGGCCGACACTTGAGCCGCAACCCGCTCGATCTCGGTGCGCCTGACCCTAAACGGCAAGCTGCCGACGATGACTAACTCTTCGCTCACGAGTCGCTACCATCTGCCAATCGACCATTCGACGCCGAGCTGCGCCTGAACCCGACGCAGTTCATCGGCGAGCGCTTCGATTGCCTCGGAGCAGGCGAGGGCTGCCGGCCCCGACCATTGGCTCGGGTTTGGAATCGCTATTAGCAGTTGAGTTACGACGTGTTCGAGTTGAGGCATGCCATTAGCGTGTGGCACGCATCCACTCGCCAGCCGAGACAAGCGAAATCTGTGGAAAACTCGGGCAATATAGACGTGTGAGCAATCTTTCAGTGCAGCCCCTAAGCCCCCTCGATGGTCGCTACCGTCAGGCGGTGTCTGAGCTCGGCAACTATCTGAGCGAGGCCGGCCTGAATCGCGCTCGTGTGCAGGTTGAGATCGAGTGGCTGATCCACCTGGCTAACCGCGACCTACTCGGCATCGGCAGACCAGTTGACCTAACCGAGGCTGCTGCCCTGCGTGCCATTGTCACCAACTTTTCAGATGCCGATGTGGCCACCCTCGCCGAGACCGAAGCAACCACCAAGCACGACGTCAAGGCTGTCGAATACTTCATCCGCAAAAAGCTCACCGAACTTGGTCGCAGCGACCTTCTGGAGCTAACTCACTTCGCCTGCACTTCAGAAGACATCAACAACCTCTCTTACGCAATCACCGTGAGGGATGCGGTCAGCAACGTCTGGTTGCCGCGTGTCGAGAAGCTGCTCGACAAGCTGCGCGAACTCGCCGGGCGCTACCTGGATTCGGCGATGATGAGCCGTACCCACGGGCAGCCGGCAACTCCAACCACCATGGGCAAAGAGCTTGCGGTGTTCATTCACCGACTCGAGCGTCAGGTTCAGCGCATTCGCAAGCAGGAATACCTGTGCAAGTTCTCGGTCGCAACCGGAACCTTCTCGGCGCATGTGGTCTCCGCACCTTCGGTCGACTGGGCCGCAGAGTCAGAGGCATTCGTGAGCTCGCTCGGACTCACCTGGAACCCACTCACCACCCAGATCGAATCGCACGATTGGCAAGCTGAGCTGTACGCGGCGGTTGGGCTGTTCAATCGCATCCTGCACAATCTGTGCACCGATATCTGGACTTACATATCTCTCGCCTACTTCAAGCAGATTCCGGTCGCTGGGGCCACTGGTTCATCGACTATGCCGCACAAGATCAACCCGATTCGGTTCGAGAATGCCGAGTCGAACCTCGAGCTGTCGTGCGCGATTCTCGACAGCCTTGGCGCGACCCTGGTTACCTCGAGACTGCAGCGCGACCTCACCGACTCGAGCTCTCAGCGCAACATCGGTCTGGGTTTCGGCCACTCGCTGTTGGCCATCGACAACGTAACCCGCGGCCTTAATGAGATCGACCTTTCGCCTGCGGTACTTGATGCCGACCTGTCTGACAACTGGGAGGTCTTGGGCGAAGCGATCCAGACCGTAATTCGCGCCGAGGTTGCCGCCGGTCGATCGAACATCAGTGACCCATACGCGCTTTTGAAAGAACTGACCCGCGGCAAGCGCGTTGGCCACGACGAGCTGGTGGTGTTCGTGAACGAACTAGACATCAGTCAGGATGCGAAGGATCGCCTGCTGGCCCTGCGCCCACACACCTACACTGGCCTAGCCGCAGAGCTCGGCAAGCGCATCCTCTAAGCCGACCTCGCCCTAGCGGTCGTGGTCGGCTAGTAGTTCGGAGCCGGCGGAAGGTTCCAGAACGCCTCTAACGACTTTGCACCTTTGGCCTTGTAGTCGGTGGCAAGCTCGACGCCAACGTATCTCAAGTGCCAAGGTTCGAACTGGTAGCCGGTGACCCTGGTCTGACCATCTTCGTATCGCAGAATCCAGCCGTACTGCCAAGAGTTAGCAGCGAGCCAGCGACCGGCCTTGGTTCTGGCAAAACAGACCTGAATTGCGCACCCCTGGCCGATTGCAGAAACGTCGGCGGCAAGCCCGGTCTGGTGTTCTGAGTAGCCAGGTCTTGCGGCGAGACGCTCGCCCGCTGCCTTGCCGAGTCGAGCCACCTGGCGGGCGTGAACTATTTTCTGGGTTTCGAAACTTCGGTATCCCGAATTGAGCCACAGGGTTCCGGCTCCTGCTTTTCGCATGTCGGCAGCCATTAGCCGGAATGCCGCAGCGGCATCCTTGGTCAATGGGGCGCCGTTGATGTTGACCAGCGGCTTCGGCACGTAGCGAATCGGGTTGAGCGGGCGCTTCTTATTGACTACCACCCAAAGCGAACCCGCCGACTGAATGTTCGGGCGTGGAATCGAGGTCGCGGTGTTCGTTGGCGTCGGCGAGGCAGTGCCGGTGGGCGTGGGTGTGGGTTCACCGGTTGGTGCTGGGGTAGCGGTCGGTGTCACGTTCGGGGTGGCGGTGACCGATGGGGATGCCGTTGGCGTCGGATCAACCGCCTGAGCTGCCGAACCAAATCCGGCAAGGACTAAGCCAACGGAAATAACCGCAGAAGAAAGTTGGTTTCGCGAATTAGAACTTTTTTCGCGTTTAGGCTTAGTCACGACTTAAGCCTAACTTTTTGAATCGAGAACCTTTTGTCTAGAGCAGCCAGAAAAGCAGCCGCGGCCGAGTCGGCCAAAACCGGAGTGATGACCCAGCGTCAGATTTGGTTGGTGCTGATTGGTCTGATGTCGGGCATGTTCCTGTCGGCCCTGGACCAGAGCGTGGTCGGCACCGCGATGCGCACAATCGCAGACGACCTCAAAAACCTCGAGGCGCAGGCTTGGGTCACCACCGCTTATTTGATTACCTCGACAATCGCGACTCCGATCTACGGAAAGCTCAGCGACATCTTTGGTCGCCGACGCCTATTCATTTGGGCGATCAGCATCTTTATCTTTGGTTCGGCGCTCTGCGGCTTTGCGACCGACATGGGTGAACTCGCCGCGTTCCGCGCTGTGCAAGGTATTGGTGCCGGAGGTCTGTTCTCGCTGGCAATCACGGTTCTGGCCGACATCGTGCCACCACGTGAGCGTGCTCGTTACCAGGGCATGTTCCTAGCCGTGTTCGGTTCTTCCTCGGTGCTTGGCCCACTGGTCGGTGGCCTGTTCGCGGGAGTTGATCAGATTCTTTGGGTTGATGGTTGGCGTTGGGTGTTCCTCATCAATCTGCCAATCGGTGCGATTGCACTTGTTATGGTCACCGCTTTCTTGCACGTGCCACACACCCCGAAGAAGCACCGCATCGACTGGTTCGGTGCCGCAGCGATCGTGGTCGCGGTTGTTCCGATTCTGCTCGTGGCCGAGAACGGTCGCGATTGGGGTTGGACTAGCTCAAACAGCATCCTGATGTACGTGCTCGCGGTTGTTGGTATCGCTTCGTTCATCTTCTTCGAGCGTCGTGCCGGCGACGAGGCAATCATGCCGCTTCGCCTGTTCAAGTCACGCTCATTCACCTTGTCGACCATCATGGGCGTGATTGTCGGTGTCGGCATGTTCGGCGGCATGATGACCATTCCGCTGCTGCTTCAGATTGTGCTCGGTGCATCGCCCACCGAATCGGGCTTCATGATGCTGCCGATGGTCGCCGGCATGATGATTGGCACCACGATCTCGGGCCAAATCACCTCTCGCACCGGCCAGTACAAGATGTTCTTGAGCACCGGCACCGGGCTGCTCACCATCGGTTACGCCTACATGCTTGGCTTCACAGCAGACAGTAACTTCTGGTGGATGGCAACAGGCATGGTCTTGGTAGGCCTGGGACTTGGTCAGCTCATGCAGACCCTTACCCTCGTTTCTCAGCAGTCTGTTCCAGCTAGCGAGATTGGTGTGGCCACCTCTGCCGCTACTTTCTTCAGACAGATGGGTGGAACCCTCGGCGTTGCGATCTTCATCTCGATTCTGTTCAACGGTCTCGGCGAATCCATCGGCAAGGCGTTCACCAAGCCAGAGGTTCTTGCTGGCGTTCAGGCTGCCGTTCAAGATCCCGCGGTGAAGGCCGACCCAGCTAACGCTGGAGTTCTGCAGGCGCTGGCGAGCATCGGTCAGAACAATCCAGACGGTGCCGCTGCGCTTGGCGACAAGTTGAGCACTGATTCATCGTTCCTCAGCACAATCGACGAACGCCTCGCTCGTCCGTTCTTGATGGGATTCGCTGACTCGGCCGTTACCGTCTTCTTCTGGGCAGCACTGATCGTTTTGGTTGCTTTCGTTCTTTCGTTCTTCATCAAGGCAGCGCCGTTGCGCGATAAGTCGGCAGCCCAAGAAGCCGCTGAGGCGGCCGCGGCATCCGGTCACTAGCTCGCATCCAACCGTGAAATAAACCCGGTCGGGATTCGCTTAGCATTTAAGAACACGGGAGTCCGGTAACACCGGTCTGAGAGGAAGACTCCGTAGTCTTCGACCGTCGAACCTGATTCGGGTAATGCCGACGCAGGGAGGACCTCTAACCCGTGCCCACTATTGAAGTGGTTCTCACGAACCCGAACTGATACGGAGGGCACGCAAGTGCAAAAGAGCTTTATTCCGAAAAACGCATACAGGCTGTTAGCCGGCTTCGCTGCTATCACGGTGAGCTTGGGGTTGGCAGGATGCGCCCCAGCAGACCAGGCTTCAAACGATTCGGCAGCCGCACCAACCGAGGTTGTGCTGGCTACTCACGATTCATTCGCCATGAGCGACGAACTGATTGCCGAGTTCGAACAAGCCTCAGGGTTCAAGCTCACGCTGGTCAAAGCTGGTGATGCCGGCGAGTTGACCAACAAGCTGGTGCTCACCGAAGATGCGCCAATCGCTGATGCTGTGTTCGGCGTCGACACCACCTTTGCCGGCGTCGCCGAAGAAGCCGGTGTCATTGAGGGCAAGCTCGAGGCAATCAGCTTCGGTGATGTCTGCCTAAACTACGACAAGGCCTGGTTTGCCAACAAGGGTGTGGCCGCTCCGAGTTCAATCAAGCAGCTGACCGAAAGCAAGTACAAGGGCCTAACGGTACTAACCAACCCAACAACTTCGTCTCCGGGACTCTCATTCTTGGCGGCAACCGTTTCGGTATTTGGCGAGTCAGGCTGGCAGGAATACTGGCGCGCACTAAAAGCCAATGGAGTCAAGATCGCCGGCGGCTGGGAGGATGCCTATTTCACCGACTTCTCGGGTTCAAGCGGCAAGGGTAAGTACCCAATCGTGCTGAGCTACTCGAGCTCTCCCGCTTTTGAGATCCGTGAGAACGGTGAGTCCGGAACGGCATCCATTCTCGACAGTTGCTTTAGACAAACCGAGTTTGCCGGTGTTCTGAAGAATGCCAAGAATCCCGAAGGCGCGAAGGCACTGATTGACTTCATGCTCGGTAATTCTTTCCAATCGGCACTGCCGACCAGCATGTATGTCTACCCGATTGTTGAGTCGACCGTGCTTCCTGAAGATTGGCAAAAATGGGCAACTCTGACCACGGCGCCAGTCGGTCAAGAACTTGACATCAACCGAGACAGATCGAGCTGGCTGACCGCATGGTCAGAAATCTTCGGCTAACAATTCTCTGGGCGGTGCCGCTCGGTTTCGTAGCGGCACTGCTCGTTTGGCCGAGTGTTCGGCTGATAGTCGAAGCAGGTGCGATCGACCAGACAGTTTCGCTGAGCTTGCTGTCGAAAGCCCCGGATGCGATTTGGTTCACCATCTGGCAGGCGCTGGTCTCAACTCTGTTGAGTCTGGTCCTGGGGATACCCGCGGCGATGCTGCTCTATCGAAGAGTCTTTTTCGCCAGCAAGTTTCTGCGGGCACTGATGCTTGTTCCGCTCGTGCTGCCTAGCATCGTCGTTGCAATTGTCTTCAGCGCATTCCAAAACTGGAATACCGTGTATTCGATTTTCGGAATCGAAGGAAGCAGCATTGCGTGGATTATCACAGCGCATGTCTTCGTGAATTTCGCGTTGACCGCACGAATTGTTGGTTCGAGCTGGGCTGCCCTAGACATCGAAACCGAAGAGGCTGCCTCGCTCGATGGAGCCGGGCGATTTCGCACACTGTCTTCGATAGTGCTGCCCCAACTTCGTGGCGCCCTGATGGCTTCGGCAACCCTGACCTTTCTATTCACGGTCAGCAGCTACGGAATCGCTCTAACTCTGGGTGGCGGTGCAATCGAGTCAATCGAAACCCTGATGGCCAAGTCTGCTTTGCAGTTCCTGGATCTCGGCACTGCCTCGGTTCTGGCGCTCGTTCAAAGCGCGATAACTCTGACCGCAGTTCTGCTGAGTCGCAAAGCAACATCATCCCAAAGCCAAATCGAAACAGCGGATTTGCTCGAACCCACTAAGCGAGTAGATCGACGCGACTGGGCCGCTGTGGTCATCGCCCTGCCGACTGCCCTGTTCTTCATGCTGCTTCCGGTCTTGAACGTTTTCGGAAGGGCCATGACCGAACCGGGCGGCACCTTTGGCTTCGCTAACTTTCTAGCGCTGGCAGGTCGAGGCGACCGCAACCTGCTCAACATCAGCGTGCTGGAAGCCATCCAGAACTCGCTTCGCAACCTTGCCCTCTCGACTCTCATCGCCGTCGCGCTCGGTCTGATGATGGTCTACGCAAGAACCCGTTGGAGTTCGAAACGCAGCCGAGAGCGATTTAGCTGGCTCTGGGATTTCTGGATTCTCTTGCCACTTGGTGTGTCACCGGTGGTGGTCGCCCTTGGCTGGCTGGTCACCTTCAACCAGGAGCCATTTGCGCTCAGGGCCTCTTGGTTGGCGATTCCTCTAATCCAAGCTTTGCTGGCCCTGCCGCTGGTAGTGCGCGTGGTCATGCCCGCGATTCAAACCCTAGATAGGGATGTCATTGACGCCTCGATAGTTGACGGGGCTGGACCCTTGCGCTCGTTTGCCGGGGTTCAGCTCGGTGCGATCAGACCCGTGGTTGTCAGTGCGGTGGGTTTTGCGGCAATCGCATCCATCGGTGAATATGGCGCAGCCGCCATGCTGACATTTGGCGATCAGGCCACGCTTCCAACCGTCTTGTATCAACTGATCAGCCGACCGGGCTCTACCAACTACGGCATGGCGATGGCGGCCAGCTGTCTGCTCATTGCGCTTACAACGGCTGTGGTGCTGCTTACCGCAGTTCGAACTCGATCTTCTGCGCCTTCAACCTCGAAGTGATGACATCAATCGACTCTGGATTCTGATCAATCAGGATGAAGTTTCGGCCGAGGTTAGCTGCCGCGACGCCGGTGGTTCCAGACCCTGCAAAGAAGTCGAGCACCAGGTCTCCCTCTCGCGAAGAAGCCTGGATAATTCGCCTTAGAACGCCCAGCGGCTTCTGAGTTGGGTAGCCGGTCTTTTCGCGCCCAGTCGTAGAAACAATCGTGTGCCACCAAACATCGGTTGGCAGCTTTCCCTTCGCTGCCTTCTCGGGAGTGACCAGGCCAGGAGCCATGTAAGGCTCGCGGTCGACGGTCGCGCTATCGAAGTAGTACTCGGTCGGATTCTTTACGTAAACCAAAATGGTGTCGTGCTTGGCTGGCCAGCGTGACTTGCTCTTGCCGCCGTAGTCGTAGGCCCAAATGATCTCGTTTAGAAAACACTCTCGGCCGAATAGGGCATCCAGCAGCACTTTCGCGTAGTGAGCCTCGCGGTAGTCAAGGTGCAGATACAGGGTGCCGGTTTCGGTCAGCAGCCGCCAAGCCTCTTCGAGTCGGGGATCGAGCAACGACCAGTAGTCGGCAAACTCGTCATCGTAAGACAGCACGGTTTCTCGAACCATCTCGTAGCGATAGCCCTTGAACCCGACGCGGCCGCCCTCCTTCGTGCGCTTTGTCACCGAAGCGCCTCTGGACTGGGTTCGACCGGTATTGAATGGTGGGTCGATATAGATCAGCTGCACCGAGGCATCAGGAATAGTCTTAATTACAGACAGGTTGTCCGCATGAATGACCTTGTTCTCTGACACAGAAAGAGATTAACAGCATGAGCAACGAGACCGCGCGCGTCGAGCACAACACCGACCACAACCGCTTCGAGATTTGGCTTGGTGATGAGCGGGTTGGCCTGCTGGATTACGAGCGCCGCATCGGTGCGAACGGCAATGAACTGCACTTCACCCACACCGAAGTCGACCCGGCACACCAAGGCAAGAACCTTGCTTCGATCTTGACCACCGGTGCTTTCGAATCAGTACGAGCCGGAGCATTCGGCAAGGTCGCCGTCTGGCCGGTTTGCTCATACACCGTGATGTACATGCAGCGCCACCCCGAAACCCACGACCTATTGGCTGGCCCGCTAGAGGATGCCGTAGCTGCGTGCCGCCTGCCGAACGTCAACAAGTTCAACCAGCAGTTCGGCAAGCAAGAGGGCTAGCCGAGGTGGCCTAGTCGCCGCCGCCACCACCATCGCCGCCGCCATCGAACCCTCCGTCGTAGCCGCCGAGGGATCCGTACTGGCTGTCTGGGTAAGCGGTGTTCGGCGAGTAACCATCAGAGCCTGAACGGTAGTCACCCTCATTCATGCCATCACCCTTGGGCTGCGAATCGCCAGCCGTCGCACCGAGCACCATGCCGGTCATCAGCATCGGAGTAATGTCGGATGCGTTTGCACCTTGGGCCTTGCGGTCGTTCTTACCGCCTCGACCAAAAAGGGACTTGAACCAGTTTCTCGCCATGAGGGCTCCTTTGTTTGGGATGGACTATCGAGTTGAACTAACGGGTTGGAAGTTTTTCGTCTAACCAAGCGATCAAATCGGCAAAGACTTCGAGCCGATTGGTTTCATTGAAAACCTCGTGGCGACCGCGGTGATACGAAATAAACCGAATGTCCTGTATTCCGGATTTGGCATACGCGTTTGCAAGCATGCGGTTTCCTTTTTCACCACCGATTGGATCATCAGATCCGGCCAGCAACAAAATCGGTAGGTCACTTCTAAGGCGCTTGCTGGGTAGCCCGAGCAGGGCCGCCGAGTTCTTGAGGCCAAACACCTTGGTTGCACCTTCAGGAAAAGTCTTTGGATCGGCGATAAATGCCTCGCCCACTTTTCGATCGCGACTCAGCCACTCGTACCCGGTCGGGTTGATCTCTGACTTCCAAGCTCGATTGAATCCACCGCTCGGCAGGATGCCAGGCAAAAGAAGGGTCGAGCCAGTCAAGACTGCCGCCGACCAGAGATTCGAGTTCCAGTTGAGGATGCGTTGCGCGATCATCGAACCCCAGCTGTGCCCGAGCAGCACGAGCGGAACCCCGGGGTGCTCGGCTGCGATCATGTCGCGAAGCTCGAGCTCGTCGGCGAAAACGGCCTTCATGCCTCCAGCGCCCAAGTTTCCCATCTGTTTGATGAGCCCCTGCTTGAGCATCTTGATGCCGGTTTCGCCGTGGCCTCGGTGGTCGGTGGCAAACACGCTGTAACCGGATCTGTTCAGCACGGCCGCGACTTCGTCATAGCGACGGGCATGCTCGCCCAGGCCGTGCAAAAGCTGAACTATGGCACGCGGGTTTGCAACCGGCCACTCGAAGAACGTGATGTCGACGCCTTGGGCATCCTTGAATTCGCGACGCAGCGGGATCTCGGTCATGTGCCAAGACTATTCCGAGATGCTGACAGTTTTAAGACCCATCAGGTTTAACACCCGACATTGAGCCAGTTCCCAGCAAACTCCCAACTTCGGTGACCATTCTTAGAAACATGTTCCAAATCGCCGAAGCAACCAAACCAGCGCTTGTGCTGAGCAAGCCGACCAGTCGGGTGCGTTTGGGCTACGCCAAGCACCTAAAACTCAAGCGCGGCCAAGACCTTATCGAAGCCCTCGCCTGGCTGTCTGTCGTTGCCGTTACGGCAATGTTTTTAGTGCACGGCGGCTTGAACAACATCACGGATGTCGCCTCGGCACTCGGCGCATTCAGCCGGCTGAGTTCGCTCGTCGCGACCGACCTGCTGCTGATTCACATGCTCTTAGTCGCTCGTGTGCCCTGGATCGACAAGTATTACGGACACGACAAATCGACCATCGCCCACAAGAAGCTCGGCAAGCCAATCCTGTATTTGGTCATCGCCCACTTCGCAGCTTCACTCACCCAGTTCGCAATCAACGAGAGCAAGAACCTGTGGGATGAGTTCATTAGCCTGATTTCAATCTTCGAACTTCTGTTGGCGACCGCATCCCTGGCCCTGATGATTCTCGTTGTGATCACCTCGATCAAAATCGCTCGTCGCAAACTCAGCTACGAGACCTGGTTCATTGTTCACCTGGCCTCATACGTAGCCGTCGGTATTGCTGTGCCACACATGTTCACCATGGGTTCCGACATCGCAGGCAAGGCGATCCCGACCATCTACTGGGTTTCGCTCTACGCCTTCGTGGTTTTCAACATCGTTTGGTATCGAGTGCTGGTGCCAATCGTTCGCGGTTTGCGACACAACCTTCGGGTGCAGAGCGTGGTTCGTGAATCCTCAGACTCGGTCTCGATTTACCTGTCGGGCACCCAACTCGACAAGCTCGGCGGCCAGGCCGGACAGTTTTATCTGTTCCGCCCACTGACCCCTAAGCAATGGTGGCGCCCGCATCCTTTCTCGATCTCTGCGGCTCCAAACTCGAACTTCGTGCGATTCACGATTGGCGCTCGAGGAGACGACACCGCTCTGCTGCAGAGCATCAAACCCGGCACGCGAGTGATGCTCGAGGGTCCATACGGGGTTTTCACCGAAGAGCGCCGCACGCGCGAGCGTGTGCTGCTTATCGCATCCGGCAGCGGCATACCGCCGGTTCGGGCACTCGCCGAGAGCATGGCCTCTCGACCGGGCGACCTAACCGTGATCTATCGAGTACGAAATGCAGAGGATGCGGCACTGCTGGACGAGATCCGCGAAATCGCTCGCTTGCGTCAAATCAATCTGCACGTGGTTGAAGGACGCCGCGGTTCAGATGCCTCTTGGCTGAATTTGGATTATCGCAATCTGCCCGACCAAAGCCGCCTCATCGAAATGGCGCCTTGGGTATCTGAATCAGACGTTTACATCTGCGGCCCACTCGAGTGGACCAAGTCGGTCGAGCGCGCTGTAAAGCGAGCCGGCACCCCCGAACACCAAATCCACTCAGAGGAGTACGCCTGGTGAGAAGCACAAGCAAAGCAACCCTCGGCGTGATTACGCTCGGGATCCTGGCCGGATCTTTTCAAGCGGGGCTCGCAACTCAGACCGCAAAGCAGAACCTAGCCGAGAGCCTGAGCGCATCCGGTCAAAGTGGTTCGACCTCGATCGATGCAGGCAAGGATGCGGCCGCGCCTGGGTCAGAGGGGCCCGCACCGGCGCCAGCGGCATCCGCAACGGCTGAATCGACACCAGCTCAACCGGCAGCGGGTCAGCAGTCGACACCGGTTCAATCGGCGGCACCGGCTGAACCAAAGCCGACGAATCCGGCCGCTCCTAGCAATCCCTCGAACGGAAACTCTGGCACAAGCTCGGCCACTGGCGATGCGATCTACTACAGGTACGGAACCATTCAGGTCGAAGTAGTCAAGACCGGCAAGAGCATCACGGCAATCAACCTGCTGCAGGCGAGCACGAAGGGTCGCGAATACCAAACCGTGCCATCAATGTTGGTGAACGCGGCGCTTAGTGCTCAAGGCACCGGGTTCGGTAACGTGAGCGGAGCAACCTTTACCTCAGAGGCATTCCGATCAGCATTGGAGTCAGCTCTTGGCAAGCTCTAGACACTACCGGCTCTCGACAATCCTGATCACGGGCCTGAGCATCGCTTCAGGGTTGGCAGCAAACTACCTTTGGTTGAATCCAGCGGCAGCCAACGTTTCACTTTCGAGCACCGACAGCCAGCCAAAAACTGTGACCTCCGATTTGATCAACTACCGCTACGGTCAGGTTCAACTTGAGGTCACCGCTACCGGTGGCAACATCGATTCAATCGTCGAAAAGACCGCGACCGCATCTCGCGGATACGAGCAAGCTTTTCCTTACCTGAATGCTGCTGCAATCCAAGCCCAGGGCAGCGACTTTTCTAATGTCAGTGGCGCGACCTTTAGCAGCGAGGCATATCGTCAAGCCTTGAACTCTGCCCTGAGCAAGCTTGGTTAGTTTCGTGACTCAATCCAGTGCACCCAAGATTCCGTTCCAGCACGTTGAATACTGCATGGGCACGGCCTTTGTGTTTCAGGGGCGTGCTGCGAGAGACCAAGACCGTTTGGCCGACCTGATTTCGGATGCCAGTCGCGAACTCAATCAAGCAGATCAAATCTTCAGCCTCTACAAACCCGATTCGCCGCTGTCGCGTCTGGCTCGCGGAGAAACATCGGTTGCAGAACTCGATCCAATTGTGAACGAGATATGGGATGCGTGCCTCGAGTGGGAATCGGCAACCGGCGGCTGGTTCAGCTCTTTCACTCCACAAAACACCTTCGACCCATCGGGATTAGTGAAGACCTGGGCAGCACAGCGCGCCGCGAATATTTTGCTCGACGGTGGAATCACCGACTTCACGCTGAACGCCGGTGGTGACATCCTGATCAACACGGGATGCAGTGAGCGCGTTGACTGGCGCATCGCGGTGCACAAACCAACCTCGATCTCAAACGACGATGCCGGCATCCTGACTGTATTCGATTTTTGGAATACAGAGTTTCGAGCACTTGCCACAAGTGGAATATCTGAACGCGGAAACCACATTTGGAATCCTAAGGCAGCGGGTAAAGAGGCTGCGGATTCGATTGTTCAAGTTAGTGTGCTTTCGGATGATCTTGTAGTGGCCGATGTGTGGGCAACCGCCGCATTTGCCGAAGGTCCCAGCGCGCTCGACCGAATCGAGCAGGTCAGAAATCTCGAAGCCCTGATGGTTCTGCACGACGGCAACCTGATCGGCACGAGCGGCATCACCAACCTGCTAGCCAAGTAGCAGCACACTCTTCAAACGGAGCGTGAACAGTTGCTGAACATGGCTATTGCAAACGGTAATCTCGGGTAGAACAGAGTTAGCTCACCAACGAGGAATCCCATGCGTTTCAACCTGAAGCCAATCGCGCTGCTTACCGAGTTCATCGGCACCGCTCTGCTGCTGACAGTCATTATCGGTTCTGGCATCATGGCCGAGTCGCTAACGGAAGATGCCGGTCTCGTGCTGTTCATCAACGCAATCACGATCGCCGCCGCCCTGGGCGTGCTGATCTTTCTTGCGGCGCCGGTCTCGGGTGCGCACTTTAACCCAGCGGTCACCTTGGTTGCGATTGTTCGAGGTCAGCTTTCTT
>JACCDY010041824.1_pt1 | contig 14044 bp, 12 predicted proteins | sample 7446391 | NCBI WGS metagenome assembly JACCDY01 (sample SAMN15323451, study PRJNA562643) | freshwater metagenome | isolation source: river surface water | place: USA:Blue River Watershed | collected 2017-08-18 | reverse complement strand
GCGGGAGCAAGTCGGGAGCAAGGCGGGCGCCGTCAGGTCAGCCCGCCAGCGCGCGGATGGTGGACTTGACCTGCGTCACGCGCGCGGCCAGGTCCGGCATGCTGGCCGTGATGCGCAGCTTGTCCTGTCCGGACAGCTTCACATGACGGCTCTTCTGGATCAGCTCGATGATGCGCATCGGGTCGACCGGCGGCTTGGGCTCGAACTGCAGCAGCGCCGATTCGGCGTGCGCATCGATCTTGACGATGCCCACCGTCTTGGCCGAGATCCGCAGACGGTGTGTCTCGATCAGCGCCTTGACCGCATCGGGCAGGTTGCCGAAGCGGTCGATCAGTTCTTCCTGCAAGTTGTCGATCGCTTCCTGCGACTCGCCATTGGCCAGCCGCTTGTAGATCGACAGGCGCTCGTGCACGTCGCCGCAGAAGTCCGACGGCAACAGTGCCGGCACATGCAGGTTGATCTCGGTGGTGGTCGACAGCGGCGCGGCCAGATCCGGCTCCTTGCCGGCTTTCAGCGCCTTGACCGCCGCATTCAGCATGTCGGAGTACAGCTGGAAACCGATCTCGGTCATTTCGCCGGACTGATTCTCGCCCAGTACTTCGCCGGCGCCGCGGATCTCGAGGTCATGCATCGCGAGATAGAAGCCGCTGCCCAGTTCTTCCATCTGCTGGATCGCTTCCAGCCGGCGCTCGGCCAGCTTCGTCAGGCCCTGCACGTCATGCACCAGCAGGTAGGCATAGGCCTGGTGGTGCGAGCGGCCGACCCGGCCGCGCAGCTGGTGCAGCTGCGCCAGGCCGAAGCGGTCGGCGCGATGCATGATGATGGTGTTGGCAGTCGGCACATCGATGCCGGTCTCGATGATGGTGGTGCAGAGCAGGATGTTGAAGCGTTGCGATACGAAGTCGCGCATTACCTTTTCCAGCTCGCGCTCATGCATCTGGCCGTGCGCGACGCCGATGCGGGCCTCGGGCAGCAATTCTTCCAGTTTGGCCTTGCGGTTCTCGATGGTCTCGACTTCGTTGTGCAGGAAGTACACCTGGCCGCCGCGCTTGAGTTCGCGCAGGCAGGCTTCGCGGATCACTGAATCGGATTCGCTGCGCACGAAGGTCTTGATCGCGAGTCGCTTTTGCGGCGCGGTGGCAATCACGGAAAAGTCGCGCAAGCCTTCGAGCGCCAGGCCCAGCGTGCGCGGGATCGGGGTGGCCGTCAGCGTCAGCACATCGACCTCGGCGCGCAGGGCCTTCAGGGCTTCCTTCTGGCGCACGCCGAAACGGTGTTCTTCGTCGATGATCACCAGACCCAGTCGCTCGAATTTCACATCCGGCGACAGCAGCTTGTGGGTGCCGATCACGATGTCGACCTTGCCTTCGGCCAGGCCCTTCAGCGCCAGCGTGACTTCCTTGCCGGTACGGAAGCGCGACAGTTCGGCGATGCGCACCGGCCAGTCGGCGAAGCGGTCGGCAAAGGTCTGCGCATGCTGTTCGGCCAGCAGCGTGGTCGGCGCGAGGATGGCGACCTGCTTGCCGCCCATGACGGCGACGAAGGCCGCGCGCAGCGCCACCTCGGTCTTGCCGAAGCCGACGTCGCCGCAGATCAGCCGGTCCATCGGCCGGCCCGAGGTCATGTCGGTAATCACCGCGTTGATCGCGGCCGACTGATCCGGCGTTTCTTCGAAGCCGAAGCTGTCGGCGAAGGCTTCGTAATCGTGGGCCGAATACTGGAATGCATGGCCCTGGCGCGCCGCACGGCGCGCGTACAGGTTCAGCAATTCTGCCGCGGTGTCGCGGATCTGTTCGGCTGCCTTGCGCTTGGCCTTGTCCCACTGGCCTGAGCCGAGCGAGTGCAGCGGCGCATCGTCGGGCGACGCGCCCGAGTAGCGCGAGATCACGTGCAGCTGCGACACCGGCACGTAGAGCTTGGATTCTTTCGCGTATTCGAGGTGCAGGAATTCGGTCGCGCCTTCGCCGAGGTCCATGCTGACCAGGCCCTGGTAACGGCCGATGCCGTGGTTCACGTGCACCACCGGGTCGCCGACCTTCAGTTCCGACAGGTCGCGCACCATCGCATCGACCTGGGTCGGACCTTCCTGGCGCTTGCGGCCGGCGCGGCGACCGCTGCCGGCATACAGCTCGGTCTCGGTGATGAAGGCCAGCTTGCCGAATTCGGCCAAGGGGTCGGCCAACGCGTCACCCAACTGCGAGCCCGCATGCAGCGGTGCGACGCAGATCACCAGCTTATCTTTCGAGACCAGGAATTCGGCCAGTGAATCGCAGGTCGACAGCGGCAGGTCGTATTCGTTGAAGTAATCGCGCAGCGTCTCGCGGCGGCCGCCGGATTCGGCGCAGATCATCACGCGCTTGTCCGCTTTCAGCAGGAAGGAGCGCAGGTTGGTCAGCGGGTCATCGAGCCGTCGGTTGACCGCGATGTCCGGCAGCGGCGACGACAGCCCCGAGGGTTCGCCGCCTGCCTGTACCACCCAGCGGCCAAAGGGCTTGAGCAGCGTGAAGAAATCTTCGTCGGTCAGGAAGATGTTCTCGGGGGGCAGCAGCGGACGTTCACGGTCGGACTTCAGGAAGCCATAGCGCGAGCGGGTATCGGACCAGAAGCGTTTGATGGCCGCATCGATATCGCCGACCAGCGCAAAGCTTGCGCCTTCGGGCAGGTACTCGAACAGCGTCGAGGTGTGTTCGAAGAACAGCGGCAGATAGTATTCGATACCGGCCGACGCAATGCCATTGCCGATATCGCGATAGATGGTGGCGCGCGAAGGATCGCCTTCGAACACTTCGCGCCAGCGGCTGCGGAAGGCCGAGCGTGCTGCTTCGTCCATCGGGAATTCGCGGCCTGGTAGCAGGCGCACTTCGCGCACCGGGTACAGCGAGCGCTGGGTGTCGACGTCGAAGGTGCGGATGGTCTCGATGCTGTCGCCGAACAGGTCGATGCGGTAGGGCAGTGCCGAGCCCATCGGGAACAGGTCGATCAGGCCGCCGCGCACCGAATACTCGCCCGGCGACATCACTTGCGCGACATGCGCGTAGCCCGCCAGCGTCAGCTGGGACTTCAATTGCGCCTCGTCCAGCTTCTCGCCCTGCTTGAAGAAGAAGGTGTAGCCGGCGAGGAAGGAGGGCGGGCCCATACGTACCAGCGCCGTGGTGGCGGGCACGATCAGTACATCGCAATGGCCGGAACGGATTTCATGCAGCGTTGCCAGTCGCTCCGAGACGAGGTCCTGGTGCGGCGAGAAGGCATCGTAGGGCAGCGTCTCCCAGTCGGGCAGCAGATGGCAGCGCAGGGGGGCAGCCTGTGGGTCGGGCTGCGCTTCAGTCTGTGCATGGGCGAGAGCGCCGGATTTCGCGTCGGCCGGATCATCGGCCTGTGCATGGCGCTTGCCGAACCAGCTGATCTCGGCCAGCAGGCGCTGCGCGGCCGGCGCATCCGCCACCACGACCACCATCATCCGGCCTTCGGCCTTCAGCGCGTGCGCCGCTTGCGCTAGCACCAGTGCTTCAGCGGCGCCATGCAGTGCGGGAAGTACGAAGCGGCTGCCGGGTTTCGGCGGCCGGAGGAGGGAGCTGGACGTGTCGGAGGACATGAGGAAAGGGCGCGGACTTCAGCAGACTAGGGCTTACCAGGGCTTACCAGGGCTTACGATTTGCCGCCCGGGTATCGTGCCGGCGCAGGTTTTGGCGAATCGCTTCAGGGCGGGCGCAGGGCTACAATGGCGTTTGCGGACAAACCGCGATTATAGATGAGCAGCCCGTCATGAGTTTCCCCTCCTTTGTTGCGCTGATACCCGCGGCCGGCGTCGGCGCACGCATGGGCGCAACACTACCCAAGCAATACGCGAAGCTGGCTGGCAAGCCCATGCTGCAGCACGTGATGGAAACCTTCGTTGCCGCGCCGCAGATCGACCATGTCTATGTGGTGGTCAGCGCTGACGATGCTTACATTGGCGACTTGCCGACCCTGCCGCGCACGACCATCCTGCGCTGTGGTGGCCCGACCCGGCAGGCCTCGGTCACGAATGGCCTGGCTGCGATGGCAGACCAGCTCGAGGCCGATGACTGGGTGCTGGTGCATGATGCGGCGCGCCCGGGGCTGACGGTGGAACTGATCGACAAGCTGGTCCTCTTCGTGAAGGATGACCCGGTCGGCGGCCTGCTGGCGATGCCGGTGGTCGATACGATCAAGCGTAGCAATGGCCATGGGCGCTCGGAACAGACCGTCGCGCGCGATTTGCTGTGGGCAGCGCAGACGCCGCAGATGTTCCGGCACAAGCCATTGCTCGATGCCTTGCGCAGCGTGAACGACATGACCGATGAAGCCAGTGCCATTGAGGCGCTGGGCCTGCACCCGAAACTGGTCGAAGGCAGCGCGCGCAACTTCAAGGTGACGCTGCCGGAAGACATGCAGGTGGCTGAGCGCTACCTGAATGAACAGCGGTGATGAGTGGCGCGTGCCCCAACCCGAACCCGAATCCGAACCCGCACCCGCACCGTATCCCTGCCTGAACGTACAAGACGCACAATAGAAAAAGGACAAGCCATGAAGCCGCCATTTCGCATCGGACAGGGCTACGACTGCCACGCACTCGTGCCGGGACGCCCGCTGATCATCGGCGGCGTGAACATCCCGCACCGTGCCGGCCTGCTCGGCCATTCGGATGCTGACGTGCTGCTGCATGCGATCACGGACGCCTTGTTCGGTGCTGCTGCGCTCGGCGATATCGGCAAGCATTTTCCCGATACCGACGAACGCTTCCGCGGCGCCGACTCGCGCGTGCTGCTGCGCGAAGCTGGCCAGCGTGTGCGGGCGGCCGGTTATACGATCGGCAACATCGACGCGACCCTGATCGCGCAAGCGCCGAAGATGGCGCCGCACTTGCCGGGCATGATTGCCAACATCGCAAGCGACCTCGAAATCGAATCCGGCCAGGTCAACCTCAAGGCCAAAACCAACGAGCGCCTCGGCTGGGAAGGGCGCGAAGAAGGCATTGCCGCTCAGGCGGTCACACTCCTGCTTGCCAAGTGATAATAGTTCTCATTAAGCAATTTCTGATTATCCATTGGATTTCTCAATCGGCTGTATTGAAATAGCCAATTTGAGATTCAGCATCTTCAGGCACACAATTCGAATCCGGAAACCTGACTCATCAGTCGGTTTTCAGTCGTGGTCGTACGCTGTTGCTGCCATGACGGGGCAGCAGCGCATTCAACCCCCCGTGTGATACACCCGTGATACATGAGGAGATTCAAATGTCCAAGCTCAAAGGCTCCAAGACCGAGCAGAACCTGAAAGACGCCTTCTCAGGCGAATCCCAGGCCAACCGCCGTTACCTGTATTTCGCGAACAAGGCTGATATCGAAGGCCAGAACGATGTCGCAGCCCTGTTCCGTTCCACCGCAGAAGGCGAAACCGGCCATGCGCACGGCCACCTCGAGTATCTCGAGCAGTGCGGTGACCCGGCCACCGGCCTGCCGATTGGCTCGTCGCGCCAGAACCTGATGGCCGCCGTTGCCGGCGAAACGCACGAGTACACCGACATGTACCCGGGCATGGCCAAGACCGCTCGCGACGAAGGCTTCGATGAGATCGCCGACTGGTTCGAGACCCTCGCCAAGGCCGAGCGTTCGCACGCGAACCGCTACCAAAAGGCCCTCGACGCCCTCGTCGACTAAGACGGGTGCCGACAGGCGACCCTCTCCCCCGAGAGGGTTGTGGCAAGCGCAGCGTGCTCCCTGCTGCGCTTCCCACAACAGCGTTTGACCCACTCCCACAAAAACCAAAATACCCAAGGACCGCACCATGGCACGTGAAGGCAACCTGGAAGCGCCCACCCGGCACCCGCTGGACTGGCTGAGCGACGAGTTCTACGACGAGAAGGCGCTGAACGAGGAACTCGAGCGCGTCTACGACATATGCCATGGCTGTCGCCGCTGCGTATCGCTGTGCCAGTCGTTCCCGACGTTGTTCGATCTGGTCGATGAGTCCGACACCATGGAAGTCGATGGCGTCGACAAGAAGGACTACATGAAAGTGGTCGACCAGTGCTACCTGTGCGACCTCTGCTACATGACCAAGTGTCCGTACACGCCGCCGCACGAGTGGAACCTCGACTTCCCGCACCTGATGCTGCGCGCCAAGGCGGTCAAGTTCAAGAAAGGCGAAGTGTCGGCGCGCGACAAGTTCCTGTCGAATACCGACGGCCTCGGCAAATTCGCCGGCATCCCCATCGTCACGCAGACGGTGAATGCGGTGAACAAGGCCAAGGCCACGCGTGCCGTGGTCGAGAATGTGCTCGGTGTTGACAAGGATGCGTGGCTGCCCGAATTCGCGACCACCAAGTTCCGCAACGGTGCGGCAAAGTCGCGTCAGCATCCGGTCAAGGATGGCGCGAACACGCCGGGCAAGGTCGCGATCTACTCGACCTGCTACGTGAACTACAACGAGCCCGGCATCGGCCATGACCTGCTGGCTATCCTCGATCACAATCAGATCCCGTACGTGATGGTCGAGAAGGAAGCCTGCTGCGGCATGCCGAAACTGGAGCAGGGCGACCTGCAGGGCGTGGCTGAGAAGAAGGCCATCAACATTCCGCACCTCGCGAAGCTGGCGAAAGAGGGCTATGCGATCCTGACGCCGATTCCCTCCTGCACGCTGATGTACAAGCAGGAACTGCCGCTGATGTTCCCCGATTGCGCGGACACCCAGCTGGTGAAAGAGGCGATGTGGGACCCGTTCGAGTACCTGGTGGCGCGCAATCGCGACGGCTTGCTGAAGACCGACTTCAAGCAGGAGCTCGGCCAGGTGTCGTACCACATCCCTTGCCACTCTCGCGTGCAAAACGTGGGCCGCAAGACGGCCGACATGCTGCAGCTGGTGCCGAACACCAAGCTCAATGTGGTCGAGCGTTGTTCCGGCCACGCCGGCACCTATGGCGTGAAGAAGGAATTCCATGCGAATTCGATGAAGATCGGCAAGCCGGTCTTCAAGGCCATGGCCAATGACGAGCCGGACTACATTTCGTCGGATTGCCAATTGGCAGGTCACCACATTGCGCAGGGCATGGAAGCCAATGGTCTGAAGCAGGCTGAAATGGCGCATCCGCTCACACTGGTACGCAAGGCCTACGGCATCTGAGTCCCCTGCGGACACCGGAAGATTTCAGCAACCCTAACGGACATACAACAAGCAAGGAGTTCACCATGATCATTTCCCGTGAAAGCCTGATGACCCTCGAGGCATATTCGAAGCAGCGCCCCGAATTCCGCAAGCAGGTGATGGAGCACAAGAGGCACCGCACCGTCCACCTCGGCAACCATGTGACGCTGCTGTTCGAGGACGAGATGACCCTGCGCTACCAGGTGCAGGAGATGCTGCGGATTGAAAAGATCTTTGAAGAAGACGGTATCCAGTCCGAGCTCGACGCGTACAACCCGCTGTGCCCGGACGGCAGCAACTTCAAGGCCACCATGCTGATCGAGTACTCGAACGTGGCCGACCGCAAGGCTGCGCTGGCCAAGCTGATCGGCATCGAGGACCGCCTGTTCGTGCAGGTCGAGGGCAAGGGCCGCGTGTATGCGATCGCCGATGAAGACCTGGACCGCGAGAATGACGAAAAGACCTCGGCCGTGCATTTCGTGCGCTTCGAACTGACGCCGGAGATGAAGGCCGCGCTGAAGGGTGGTGCGCAGATGATGGTTGGTTGCGACCACCCGAACTACCCGGCCCATGTGGAAGAGCTACCGCAGGAAACGCTGGCCGCCTTGCTGAAAGACCTGAGCTAACAATCGGGCCTCAAGTTCGGCCCGGTTGTTCAGATCCCCGGTCAGGTCACGGACAGGGGATCAAGCAGACACTTCCGGTCAGGCCGCCGCTTTCAGCCACACCCGAACCGCGAGGCCACCGCCTTCGCGGTTTTTTATTTCCAGTCGTCCTTCGTGCCGGTGCACGATGCGATCGACGATGGCCAGCCCCAGCCCTGCGCCATTGGCCTGGCTGCGTGCGGTATCGAGACGCGTGAACGGGCGCAGCAAGTTGGCGATCTGGTTTTCGGGCAGGCCCGGGCCGCGGTCGGCGATTTCGATCAGCACTTCGCCGCCATCGGCGCGTGCCGACACCGACAGCTCGCTGACGTTCTTGCCGGCGGTCTTGCCATAGCGTTTGGCGTTTTCGATCAGGTTTTCGACCACGCGCGACAGTTCGGTCGCATGGCCGCGCACCTGCAGGCCGGGCGCAATTTCGCCTTCCACCCACAATTCGCTCGAGCGACCGGCATCGCGCACCACGCGTGCCAGCAACGAGGACAGGTCGACATTGGCATACTGGCCCGGCTCGACCGGCCTTGCGTAGTCGAGGAACTGACTGATGATCGCTTCCATTTGTGCGAGGTCTGATTGCATGCCGTGCCGTGCATCATCCGGCAGCTTGGCCATCTCGACTTCAAGCAGCATGCGTGCAATCGGCGTGCGCAGGTCGTGCGATATGCCGGCCAGGATCACTGCGCGGTCCGACTCGACTTGCTGCAGGTCGTGCACCATCTGGTTGAAGCTGTGGTTGGCTTCGCGGATCTCGGCTGGTCCTTTTTCGGGCAGCGGGGCAGGGGCCTTGCCGCGGGCAATGGCGCGTGCTGCGGCCGACAGGCGCGCCAGCGGCTGGTTGATCAGCCGGCTGATGAAGACGGCGCCGACCAGCGACAGCAGCAGCGTGACGCCGCCCCAGCCCAGCCACTGTATGCCTGATGCTCGCTCGATGCGCTCGCGCTCCAGCATCAGCCAGTAATCATCGTCGTCGATGTAGAAGCTGACCCAGAAGCCCGGTATCTCGTTGACCGACGCCGCGAACTGCGTGTCGGCGCCAAGGCGTGCGCGCACGTTTTCCGCGACCACCCGGATCAGCGCGCGGTCGGGCAGCGGCTCGATTTCGTCATCCTGCTCTTTCGGATAGACGCGGATGCCCTGGCTGCTGGCCAACTCGAACAGCAGCTCGCGCCGCAGCATGGGCGCCGAGTGCATTAGCGCCGAGCGCGTGATGGTGACGATGGAGACGACCTGCGCTGCGATCTGTTCGCCGCGCGGCGTGCGCTCGACGACACGGAAGCTCGCCACCCATGCGGCCATGCTGGCCGCGATCAGGAAGGCCAGCAGGAAGAAGGTGCGCCAGAACAGGCCGCTCTTGAGCCAGAGCAGGCGCTGCGGCATGCGCGCATGCGCAGTGCGCGGGCCGGCGATGCCGGCGTCGGCGCCGGCGTCAGCTTCAGGACTTGGTGCCATCAGGGATGAAGACATAGCCCAGTCCCCAGACGGTCTGGATGAAGCGCGGCGTGGAAGGATCGGGTTCGATCAGCTTGCGCAGGCGGGAGATCTGCACGTCGAGGCTGCGGTCGAAGACTTCATATTCGCGGCCGCGCGCGAGCTCCATCAGTTTTTCCCGCGACAGCGGTTGCCGCGCGTGGCGCGCCAGCACCTTCAGCACCGAGAATTCGCCGCTCGTCAGCGGCACCGGCTCACCCTTCTTCAACAGCGTTCGTTTCTCGAGGTCGAACTCGAAGTCGCCGAACACATAGCTCTCCGGATGGTCGGATGGCGCGGCCGGGATATCGTCCGGGATCGCACGGCGCAGTACTGCGGATACGCGCGCCAGCAGCTCGCGCGGATTGAAGGGCTTGGCCAGATAATCATCGGCACCCAGTTCGAGGCCGGCGATGCGGTCGGCATCTTCGCCCTTCGCGGTCAGCATGATGATGGGCGTCTGGTCGCCGCCACCACGCAGGCGCTGGCAGATCGACATGCCATCTTCGCCCGGCAGCATCAGGTCCAGCACCAGCAGGTCGAAGCGCTCGCGTATCCAGAGCCGGTTCATCTCGACCGCGCTGGCGGCGACCTGCACGGCATAGCCGTTATCGGCGAAGAAGCGGCGCAGCAGGTCGCGCAGGCGCGCATCGTCATCGACGACCAGCAGTTTGGCCTGGGCACCCGGGGTGCGTTTGGACGGTACGGGCGTGACGGTGTTTGTCGAGTTCATGGTCCTATGTTAACTTCCAACCCGCTTTTTCCTCTATTGTCGGGACCGGGGTATTACAAAGCTTTACAAACTTCAGACCCGTCTTTCCCGGCTGCGGCCGCAGAACAAAAGTACACTATCGTCAGGGAGCTGTGCTTTGTACGGCCCTGACAGAACAGACAGCAGACTGACCCGAGACCCGTTCGAGACCGATCCGAGAACCATCTGAGAACCATCTGAGACATCGACCCATGAAGCGCCTGACGACATGGCTGAGCCTGAGCGCGCTGCTCCTTGCACTGGGGCCGGCGCAAGCCGAACCGCCCCAGGGGCGGGGCGAGGGCAGGCCGCGTCCGGATCAGGCGCAGGGCGAGCGACGCGATGACGGTCGGCGCGATGAGGGCCGACGCGACGAGCAGGGCAACCGCCCGCCTCCGCGGCTGTCGCCGGAGGAACGACGCGAGCTGCGCCAGCAGATCCACGAGGCCGGGCATGACGTTTATCATCGGCCGAAACGGCAGTCGCCATAAAATTTCCCCACGAATGTCATAAAAGCTTCCCAAATAAAAAAGAACTCGCTATAATCTTTTTCTTCGCGGCTGTAGCTCAGCTGGATAGAGTACTTGGCTACGAACCAAGGGGTCGTGGGTTCGATTCCTGCCAGCCGCACCATTATGAGTAGTAAAGACAAGGGCCGATGTCGATAAGACATCGGCCCTTTTCCTTTTGTGCTTTTGCATTCGCTGGTACATCTGCATCTGCTTGTGCACGCAGCCGACGGCTTGCCTGTTAGCCCCTTAGTCCCTTAGCCCGCGCCGCCGGTTTCTACGCCCCGATCTCTTTTCGCTGCTGCGTCGCTGCCGATCCGCTTGCGTGCCGTTGCCGGTGCCGCCGGCAGCTCATAGCCAGCCGGCCTTGCGGAAGCGTCGGTAAAGGATGACGGATACGCCCGTGATCACCGCCAGCGCCGCCGGATAGCCCCAGCGCCATTTCAGTTCCGGCATGGTCTCGAAGTTCATTCCCCAGATGCCGGCCAGCGCTGTCGAGGCCGCAAAGATCGATGCCCAGGCCGCCAGCTTTTTCGTGACCTCGGTATCTTCGATCGTGACCATCGACAGGTTGACCTCGATCGCCGTCGAGATCGCATCGCGCACGCTCTCGATGGCGGTTGCGATGCGGGTCAGGTGGTCGTGCACGTCCCGGAAGTAGTGCTGTGATTGCTGGCAGACCGGCGGCACGCGACCACCGTGCAGCTTGCCGACAAATTCCAGCATCGGCAGCGCTGCATGCCGGATGATGGTGCTCTTGCGTTTCAGCGCATACAGGCGCTCGATGTTGCGGCGCGCAGCGTTCTTCGCAAAGATCGTCGCCTCGATCTCTTCCAGCTCGGATTCCAGGTGCTCAACCATCTGGAAATAACTGTCGACCACCTGGTCGAGCAGCGCGTAATAGACGAAGCCAGGTCCGTGCTTCAGCAATTCGGGCTCGCGCTCGCAGCGCGCGCGTACATTGGCAAAGGACTGGTTGGACTTGCTGCGTACCGACAGCACGAAATTCGTGTGCACGAAGATGTCGATCTCGCCGACACGGATGTCGTCGCCGTCCAGTTCAAGCAAATGGGTAGCGCTGAACAGCGTGTCGCCGTATTCCTCGAGCTTGGGACGCTGGTGACCGTGCCGCGCATCTTCAACGGCCAGCGGGTGCAGGCTGAATTCTTCCTGCATCAGCGCCAGCTCTTCATCCGTCGGGTCCAGCAGCGCCAGCCAGACGAAGCGACCGGGATGGTCGAGGTTCTCACTGATGTCGCGAACGTCGAGCTGACCGGCCGGCAGCCCGTTTTCGTACAGCGTGCTATTGATCAGCATGGACGGATTCGCGCGAGGCTCTCGATCGGGAAACAAAGCGGGCCGGTCCTGAGTTGCAAGCCATTCGGTGCGCTGACCGGTTCCGCGGGTGCGTTGATTGTAGCGTGCAGTCGGCGCATGGCGTTCCTGACGGCGGCCGTCGCCAGACGCAGCACCTGCAGCAAGCGCAGTACCGACAGGCTAGCGGTGGCCGGCACCAGCAATGATCTTTTCGATAGAGACCTGCCACGGGGCTTGCTGAAGTGAAGAGCGCATCGCGCTTGAAGTCGTAGAGTATTCAGGGGGCCCGATGCCACTTGGGCGAGCCAGTCGTTGGTTTTGAAGCGGGGCCATTTTACCGGTGACGTGTTTCCTCACTGTAAATAACACGACCGTGCTTTTTTCATTTAGGATGAGTCTGACGCTTTCCGTAAAGAACTTTTGGACCGCGTTTTAAATAAGACAACACGAGGAGACATAAGGATGACCAAGCGATTCAGGCATGGCCTGATGGCGGCTGCCATCACAGGTTTGCTCGCCGGCAATGCGTCAGCGGCCGGCTTCCAGTTGCAGAACCAGACAGGCTCGGGAAATGGCAATGCGTTTGCCGGCGCGGCGGCGACTGCCGAGGATGCAGGCACGATCTTCTTCAACCCGGCGGGGATGACGATGCTGCCGGAGGGGCATAGCTTTGCCGTCGGGGGGACCATCCTCAGCCGCTCAATTAATTTCACCAATACCGGTACGACCAACGTGACGAACCCGGCCACGACGTCTAATGGAAAGAACGCCGGCGGCACTTCTTTGCTTCCCGCGTTTTATTGGTCTTATGCGATCGATCCATCCTTGCGGCTTGGATTGGGTGTCTCGCCGACCTTTGGCAACACGACGGACTACGGCTACGACTTTGTCGGCAGGAATTCGGGTTACTACGCAAAGATCGCCCAGATGAATGTCAACCCTTCAATAGCCTTCAAGGCCAGTGACATGCTCTCCGTCGGGATTGGCTTGAACTATGCGACCAATGATTCCACATTCAGGCAGGGGTATGCTGCGGTTCCTAACGCCTACTCGGAAATCAAAGGAGAGGATTCTGCATTCGGCTATAACCTTGGCGTCATGCTCAATGTCGATCCGGACACTCGGTTGGCCCTGACCTACCGATCCGAGCTGAAGTTCAAGCTGGACGGCCATCTCGATATCAGTGCAACTCCGACGACCGACTACCTGGCGACGGCAAAGCTCACCACGCCGGCCACTACATCGCTTGCCTTGTCAAAGAAGCTTAACCCGCAGACAGAGCTGCTGGCCGATGTCACCTGGACAGGATGGAGTGTCATCAAGAATCTCGATGTGGTCAGCAAAGCCAGTGGCGCGACACTGACTTCACTGAGCTACAACTTCCGAGATACAGTACGCGTTGGCTTGGGTGCAAATTACCAGTACAGCGATGCCTGGAAGTTCAGAGCAGGTACGGCTTGGGACCAGACGCCAGTGAAAACTCCGGCTGACCGAACTATGACATTGCCGGATTCTGATCGAATCTGGTTGGCCTTCGGTGCGAAATACACGGTTGACCGTAATAGCTCGATCGATTTTGGTTATGCGCACATTTTCTTCGCAAACGCGACAACCCAGCGCCCAGTGTCGAGTGGCGGTGCAGTGATAGGCAAATGGAATAACAGCGCCGACCTGCTGTCAGTCCAATGGAACTACAACTTCAAATAAGCGCTTGAAGAAGTCAAAAAAAGCCGCGGCCGAGTCAATCGGGCGCGGCTTTTTTCATGCTCAGAAATTCAAACGGCGTCAGGCCTTGTATGTGAAGCCATGATGTTTCAGCGGGAGCGAACGAATGCGTTGGCCCGTCGCGCTGAACAGCGCATTCACCATCGCTGGCATCACACCGCCGATCGGTGGCTCGCCGACGCCGCCCCAGAAGCCGCCGCTCGGCACCAGCACGGGAATCACTTCAGGTGCGACGCTGATGCGCGCCAGCGGGTAGTCATTGAAGTTGCCCTGTTTGACCGCGCCGTTCTCGATCGTGATCTCTTCCGACATGATGGCCGACAGGCCCCAGATCACGCCGCCTTCGATTTGCGCTTTCACGGCATCCGGATGCACGACGTGGCCGCTGTCGATCGCGACGGCGACACGATGCACCTTCACGGCCTTGTCCTTGCCGACGGATAGTTCGACGG
>JACCDY011113636.1_pt1 | contig 14047 bp, 12 predicted proteins | sample 7446391 | NCBI WGS metagenome assembly JACCDY01 (sample SAMN15323451, study PRJNA562643) | freshwater metagenome | isolation source: river surface water | place: USA:Blue River Watershed | collected 2017-08-18 | reverse complement strand
TTGTTTCTTCAGATGATTCACCCATTGTTTCTTCAGATGATTCACCCATTGTTTCTTCAGATGATTCACCCATTGTTTCTTCAGATGATTCACCCATTGTTTCTTCAGATGATTCATTCATTGTTTCTTCAGATGATTCATCCATTGTTTCAATGGAATCGTCCAACACTTTTTTAAATAAGATACGGTTGTAAGATAATAAATCAAAATCGGAATCACCACTTGTCATTTTTTCATTCAAACGATTACATATATGATTAATTTCATTAAATACAGTAATAATACTTTTTGAATATTCAGAATACTCAACCGATTTATCAGAATTACATAATTTTATAATTTTATTTGGTTCTTTTATTAAAGAATGAAAATAATCTAATATTTGCTTAAAAAAACTAGATACTTTCATATCCATACTAAAGGTAGCATTATCAATATTATGAATATGTTTGCTAAATGCATCAGTAATTCCAGATATATATGCGGATCCATATAATTGTTCTAATAAATATCCCATTGTACCATCAATGGTGCGTTTGTTTGTAGCAGTATCTTTTGTATTATCAACGGATATATACCCATGTTGTGTATACCATGATTCTCCATAGGTTAAGATATGTAACAATGAATAATCCATAACAACAACTCCATCACAATAATTAAGTTTAGAGTTATCAACAATATTTATGTAGGGTATCATATTTGTTTTAGCAATCATTTCACATGATTCTAATAATTGTTCTAATGGTATGGAGACATTGTCTTCAATATTTAAATTCATTTGAAGTGTATTATCCAGACTAAATCCAGATGTCGTATTTTCAACATGTGTTGAATTACCTAATTCTTTTTCAATCTGATTAATTTCGTCTGGAGTTACATTTGTAATTTCAAGTTTGATGATTTCATGATTGTCAGTTTTTAAAGAAACACTATAACCTAATCCAGACATTGGTTCAGGTTCATTTATTTTGTAAGATAAAATATCAAATGAATATTGAGGTAATCGATTAAGAGTTGATAATGTTTTATCTATTTCTTCAATCATTCTATCATTAAAATGTTTTAATGAATCATCCATATATTATATATGGAGAATAAATACAATATAATATATACAAATTAAATAAAGATTATTTCATAAATCATATTAAAATGATTGAAAATAAACTTTATCATTTATCGAAATATATTTTAAATGAATCAAATTTTAATAAAAGCTTACAAATTGAACCTACTATACAATATCAAGAACATAAACAACCTAAAGAAAAACCTAAAGAAAAAGTAAAACCAAAAGAAAAAGTAGATCCATTATTTTGGTGTGTTTATGAACTATTATTTGAAAAAGTAGATGATCATTTAAATAGTAATAAATCTAAATTAGAAAAAGACATTAAGATAAATTTAATTGAAAACATAAAATACAAAGGAACTCGTATTAAATTTGAAAATGTTCAACATAATTTATTAAATGAATCCTTTTTGTCTTATGAATCATTGCATTTGATATGTATTCTACATCAATGCAGAATATGTATATATAATGATGAAATCATATTAACATTGGGATTAGATGGACCAGTTCATTACATCCGTGATTTTAAAGTTACAGAAAAACCTGAAAAGGAATTATATGAAATCAAACATATACATAAACCGATTAAAGCAGTATCCGGGTATAAATTGGATGAGTTAAAACAAATAGCTACACAATTAAATATTGAAACATCAACCAAACAAAAAATGTATGACTGTATATTTGAGAAAATTAACACGTTTATCAAATATAGTAATTAAAATTGATTAAAAATTAAATAATATAATTATTATTATATAAAATGGATTCCATTATTAAAACCTATCTTTCTGAGAAGAAGAATGATTCAGAAATGAGAAAATCTGAATTTGAAGTTAGGTTTACTAATAATGGTAAAAGATTCACTAAATTAGAATACGATGACATTATGAAACATTTAATGAGTTTAGGATTTAAATCTGTCGAATTAAATGGTAATCATTTATTACGTATTGGTATTGAAGAATATAATAATAATACAAGTGTAATTCGTGTTGAAATCAATGAATTATCGGATATCAAATTTTTATGTAAATCAGGTGATTTACCCTCTCGATTTAATGTAATTCATAAACATAAATTAGGTAATTATAAAAATGATGACTATTCGTTCAGTGTTAATTTAGCAGAAGAAAAGAAAATCAAAAACAATATTGTAGATACAATTAAAGACCAATGGAAAGTAAGTAAAAAAACATTTCGTTTCATGAATCGTGTAAGATTATATCATCCAGATATTCCTCATTTATATGTGGATTGTAGTGTGATTCAATCCTCCAGATTTGAACGATATAAAATGGTAGCAGAAGTAACCATTGAACAAGCTAATGTATTTAATAATCCAGAATCTTATGAAATTGAAATAGAGATTGATAATGAAGTGAATGACCCTTTAGAAATTAAACAATTGATATCAAAAGGTGTAAAATACGTTGTAGGAGGAATCCAACATACGATCTATCCTATTTCTTATAAAGAAATCATGGATGTTGAACAACAATATTTAAAATTGGTAAAATTGAATGTAACCGATAAACGTAAATTTATTGGATTAATGTCATTTACATTAGAACGTCATCATATTAAACAGATTAAAGTAAATTATGCAGTTACTGAAAAAGCAGATGGTGTTCGTAAATTATTATTCATTAATGAAAAAGGTAAGATGTATTATATTACTCGTTCCATGCAAATTGAATATACTGGTAAACAATTAGTAACACAGGATACTAAATATTTACACAATACCATCATTGATGGTGAACATATTATGTTTTCGAAAAAAAAAGAATATCTAAATTTATTTGCATGTTTCGATATTTATTTCTTAAACAATAAAGATCAACGAAATTTAAATTTCTTAGTAAAAGGTGAGAGTCGATTTTCTTCATTGAAATCAACAATGGATGTATTATCAAAATATTTAACCATTCAAGTGAAAGAATTTGCATTTATTACAGAAGATCAAACTATTTTTGATAATTGCCATAAAATATTAGATAAAACATATTTATATGACATTGATGGTCTTATCTTTACACCAATTACAAGTGAAGGTTATACTAAGGGTAAACCGTTAACTACATGGGAAATATCTTATAAATGGAAACCAAGTGAATACAATTCAATTGATTTCTTAGTCATGACTAAAAAAGATGAAACTGGAAAAGATGAAATCTCCTATCAATATTTAAATGGATTGAATATGACAGGGGATGAATTACTTAAATATAAAACTGTATTTCTAAATGTAGGATATAGTGGGGTTGTAAATCCATGTCAAAATGTATATAATGATGAGATGATTGAAAAATCATCCTACAATCCAGGTAAATTTTATCCATCCAATCCAAGTGATGAAAATGCACATATTTGTAACATACCATTAAAAATGAGTAATGATGGATCATTGCAAATGTATACTGAAGAAAATGAAATCATATTAGATAAAATGATTGTTGAATTTAAATATGTAATGGATTCTGAAAAATATTGGGCATGGAAACCTATGCGTGTTCGATGGGATAAAACCTTTGAATATAAAACGGGAGGTCGTACTTATGGCAATGATTATAAAGCTGCAGATAGTGTATGGAGAAGTATTCATTATCCAATTACACATGAAATGATTACAACTGGAAAAGGAACAGAAGAAGGAATTGATGATGTATATTATCTTGAAAGTTTAGTTGACAAAAAATATAATGGTTTGTCTAAATTTCATAATTATATTAAACGCGAATTGATTCTTTCCACTACTGGAAACAATGGAACCATTATTGATTTTGCAGTAGGAAAAGGAGGTGATTTACATAAATGGGCAGATGTTGCATCCTTTGTATTAGGAATTGATGTATCTCGTGATTGCATTGAAAATTTAATCAACGGAGCATGTGTACGATATTTAGAATACAAAGAGAAATTTCCTAAAAATAAAATGAAATGTCTCTTTTTAAGAGGAGATAGTTCAAAGCATATCCGATCTGGAAAAGCATTTAATACTGATAAAGAATTTGAAATCATTAAAGCCGTATTTGGTGATGAAAAACCAAAAGAATCCATTGGTAAAGGCGTTGTACAACAATACAATGTAGCTGGTAGTGGGTTTGATGTAGCAAGTGTACAATTTGCAATTCATTATTTCTTCAAATCAAGTGAAACCTTTTATACCTTTCTACAAAACGTAAACGAGAGTTTAAAAGAAGGTGGATATTTTATTGGAACATGTTATGATGGAGCTACTGTATTTGAGATGTTAAAGGACAAAGAACGTGAAAATGGAATATTGTTTGGAACAGTCGAAAATAAATTATGTGAAATCATTAAATATTATGATCAAGATGAATTCCCTAATGATGAACGATCACTAGGATATGAAATTGGTGTTTATATGAATACAATTGGTCAAGTATTGAAAGAATATTTAGTTAATTTTGAATTCTTGACGAATGTGTTACAAGAATATGGATTTGAATTAGTAAATGGTACACATAAAGCATGGGGAAATGCATCCGGATCATTTAAAGATGTATATAAGTATGTAGACCATCATATTAAAACAAGAACAATTCCATTCATTGGTAATAAATTATATATGACACAAGATGAAAAAAATTTATCATTCATCAACCGATATTTTATCTTTAAAAAGATGAGACATGTTGATAAACGAATTACAAAAACAATTCAAGAACCAAAATATAATATAAAAAAGAATAAAAAGAAAGTATTAATTAAAAGTAGCGATGAATAATTTAACATTATCTACAACTCATTTAAATATTGAATCTTTTTTTTCTTTAAAAATGGCATCCATTCCGCCTGAAATATTTATAAATACATCGTTGTATTTATATCTAAAAGATTTGATGAATCAGCTTGATCAATATCCATCATGGAAATCATATAAACATTATATTAATTTATATGAAAATTTATATAAAAATCAAGAAACATATCATTTGTATATTTATATTGAATTATTCAATCAATATAAACATTTATTAGATGATATAAAATACACTTTACATATTTCAAATCATCCATTAGAATCATTAACTGCATTATTAACGATAAAAAATAATGAAACCGATATACATCATATTGTCAATACAAATGATATTGATATTACAAATGCATCCTATGTAACTGAACATATTAAAACAACGAATATAAAATATGATTTAATTTGTTGTGATATATTTAACAATGAATATAAATTAGATAATGAAGTTGTTTATTCTAAAATAAATTTAATTAAAATTTTATATTCATTAAACATTCAAAATAAAAAAGGAACATTCATTTTAAAATTATATGATATGGTACATTATAGTACCATTGAAATGATTTATTTATTATCATGTTGTTATACTACAGTTACATTTTATAAACCATTAATTATGGATGTAATTACATCTGAAAAATATGTAATTTGCCAAGATTTCAAAGCCGAACCTATCGATTTTATGAAATTATATGTTAATGCATGTGATATGATTCATATGGATTGTTACATAGACAAATTATTTACGTTTGATATGAGTTATATGTTTATTGATAAAATCATTGAAATTAATTCAATTCTTGGACAAACACAAATTGAATCCATTAAAAACATCATTCATTTAATTTTATCTGATAATATTTCTAAATTAGATTCAATCAAACAATACAATCATAAAAAATGTCTAGAATGGTGTCAAAAAAACAATATTAAGTATGGGATTTACTAGCAGTCATTGATATACCAATGATAATAATACCAACAATAAATATGAATGGTAATAATAGTAAAAACCAAGAAACTCCTACATATCCTTTACTACATATAAAATTCAACAACAATGTCCACAATATAATATACAAAGAATGAATGATGATTGATACAATCGATGGTTTTGTTTTAATAGATGATATGATCATTACAATAATACCAAATACTAAATATATTTGGGCAGGGGTACAATAGGATGACATATAAGATGTTGATTTAGAAGGTGAACTAGAATCCATAATATTTATAAATATTTTAATTTGTAAAATAAGTATCCTTTAATTCTTCTTTTTCAGTTTCATCTATATTTAAAATTTTTTCTTGTAATTCAATGTATTTAACATATTCATTTAATTTATCAATCATATCAGGTGATAATGTTGATAAATTAACAAATATTCCATTTTGATTTTCATTTAAATGGATCTTATAATTATTTAACATTTTTCCAATTTCTATGTGATAAAGTTTTGGTAAACTCTCAATTTTGTCTTTTAAGATATCCATTTTTAATAATAAAAAAAGATATCTTTAAATACTTTTTATTTAAATTAATGCAGCAATGATTGAAATGAATGGATCATGTAATTCAAATCTTTGACCAATCACTCTCACTTTAATTTTATCATCCACTGATTTATTGATATTATCATTGTTATAATGATGATCTCTTGCTACAAATATAACAAATGGTGATGTTTCATCGGTATCTAATCTACATTTCAATCCAGCCTTTGTTATATTTTCAACTATACAGTTCAATTCTTGTCCTTCTACAGGATTTGCTACCATACATGTAAAGACTACATCAAAAATAACATTACTTCCGCGAATCAATCCACTTGAATATGTATGTAATTGAATGGATTTAGGTTTAATAAATCCTTGTTGAATACATTTTCCTTCGATTTGTCTAGAGATAACCTGAATGATATTATGTTGTATATTTTGATTTACATGAATAATTGGAATACTTACTTTACGTGTTAATAAATGTTGAATATATATAGAATTTTCATTATATTGATCATAATCTTGTTGTAATAAATCTGTAGTTGGTTCATGTAAATTATTTACTTTTGTTAAGATTCTCATTCGAATACTATCTAAAATAGTAGAATTATCAATGTTTTGTAATTTAACATGAAATGGATTATTGACTTCAATCACTTTATATATCGTATCATTTAATTTAACAAAATCATTCACATCAAATACAGAATAGCTGTCATCTCCATCAAATTTCTTAATTTGAGAACTTTTTACATTTTCATTTTTACCTTCATCATTTTGAATTGTATATTCATTATCATGAATGTTCATGATTTCCCATGTATTTTTTTTATATTGGACTAAATCACCAACATTCCAAGTTTTTTTAGAACGTGTTTTTTTTGATTCTGCCATATTTTAATAATATAAGATATTCTATTTAAATTTGTTTATCAATTTTATTTTATTATTTATTTATATATGTCAGTATGTATGATTGCTATCTTTAAAAATGAAGGGCATATCATAAATGAATGGATAAATCATTATATCAATCAAGGTATTGACAAAATATTTTTGGTTGATAATGGAAGTACAGATCAGTATGAAATCAAATATCATTTAGATAAGATTGAATTAATAAAAGACAATAAAAAATTTGCACAACAAGAAATATATAATCGTTATGTTTATAAATATAAAGATTATACATGGGCTATTTTTTGTGATTTAGATGAATTTATTTATCCTAGACGTGGATTTACTACAATTAAACAATATTTAAATAAATTAAGACACGATATATCATTAATTTATATACCCTGGAAAATATTTGGATCCAATGGCCATATACAACAACCATCTAGTGTTGTTAAATCTTTTACAAAAAGAGTTAATTATGATCTACCATCTACCATCCATGGAAGTATTATTTACAATTATAAAAATCATAGTATGCCTAAATGTATCGTAAGAACTAAATATATTAAACATATTAAAGTACATACACAATTTACAACAGGAGGTATTCATATTACAGCTGATAATCAAATCTATAAATCACCTGTTATTCCAAGAAGCCCTGGTTTATTAAATAAATTAGTTGAAATCAATGAAGATAAATTAAACAATTATTATTTGCATATTAATCATTATATGATACAGTCCTATGATTGGTTTATGGCTGTAAAAGCAACTCGTGGTGATGTTGATAAATTTTCAGCGGAAAATATACGAGATGAAAAATATTTTAAAAAACAAGATTCTCAATCCAATCAACTTGATGATTATGAATTATCTTTTTTAGATTCTAAAAAATAAATATATTCAACTGGTGATAAAAAACATCTTTTACCAAAATAATTGATTTTATCATAATTTCTTAATATAAATTCTAACATCATACACATTTCTTGAGTTCGAATTTTAATATTATGCTTTTCTTCAATAATACTTATTTTATATCCTAATACTTCTTCTAACTTTGCGCGTGCATCTTTACGCTGTGATTCAGAACATGTTTCACCTTTGTTTCTACTATTTGATTTTAAGGTTAATGTTTTAAATACCATATCTGATTTTAAACTCTTATTGGCATAAAATCCAATGATTGAATTTAATTCTTTAGTTTTTTTCATATCACGAATAACATCTTCCATTTCTATTAAATCACTTTCCATTTGCATATTCCACATGTGATTATCTAAAAACAATATATATGGTTTATTATCTTTTAAGGTAATGATTCTATTTTTTTTCATGTTTCGATGAATATATTTTTGAATATGATTATCAAATGAATTAACAACATCTAAATTTAAAATATATTCTAATATTGTTTTTAATTTTGTAAAATTTGATCTTTCCATAATTGAATTTATGATTAATTCATTCACGTGTTTATTGTTAATTCCAAATAAATTAAATAAATAATTTACATAGGTATGATATTCTTTATATTCTTTATTTAATTCATCTATAATTTCTTCTACATCCACTAATTCTTCTTTCTTAATTATTTCCGGTATTTCTAATCTTAAATGACTTATATGTGTTGGAATTGGATTCGATCTATAACTGGTTGGTATTTCTTTATTCATTAATTCTTTGGGCTGAAACATAAAATATTCGTTCATCTTAATAAGAGTACCTTCTCTTCCTAATAAATCATAGATTGGTATTTTCATATCAATCATTTCCGATATAGCGGAATAAATTTGTAGATCAGAATATTTATTAATTAAATTTAATTCTGCTAATATTTCACACGCACTATATACATATCTTTTTTTAAATAATAATTGTATGGATGTAACCAACCGTGTATTGTTTAATTTTAGATAATACGAATTATAGGTATCAATGTTTTCTTTTAATTTAGGATTATCTGGTTTACATTGATAACTGCATGATTCTAAATAATCGCATGTTGCTGAAAAGGGTTTATCACCAACCGCATAATCAATTATTTTTCCAGAAGATAATTTTTGTTTTACAATTTGATTCATATTTTCTTCTGTAAAATTAAGTTGATCTTTATTTAAAATACAATCAATTGCTGATTCTTTTAATATTCTTGCTATTCTACCATTTTGTATTGCTCTCATTTCCGCCAATCGATAAAAATAATAATCTACAGTTTCAAGTCCATTTCCCGCATCGGATGCATATAAATATATTTCACAATTTCGTTCTGAATAAGGTAAATGTTTATGACTACAATTTCTTACTCCTCTACCTACGATTTGTTCAATTCGATTCATGTTGTACCATGGATCCATGATATGTATTTGACGTATGTTTTTCAAATCAATTCCTTCTGATCCTGATTCAGACACAAATATAACTTTGATGTTTTTACCATATTTATTATCTGGATTTGTTGCAATTTTAATCATTTCATTTTTAGATGGTGATAATTTAGGATCTCCACTAATGATTGTATATTTGGCTTGATTTTTAGTGTATGGATCGGGTTTCATTGTTAATGAATCTAATGGCGTTACTTTTTTCTTATTCATAATAGATCCTTCATATCTTGAAAACCCTAATGATTCTAATGCTAATGCCATCGGTACTATACACCCTTTTATATAAAACGAATAAATAAGAATAATTCCAGTTGAATTCATAATTTTATCACACAATGTACTAATTTTAGAACTATAATCAGATAATTCATCTGCATCAAATATATGAGGTGCATCTGATTTATATTCATATTTATTATCAACGTAATTCATAATACTAAGTAGACCTTCTTCTCCATATTTTTTGTCTTCATTTGGAAATACAATGTTTAATATTTGTATAGGTGGACGTAAATCATTTATGTTCAAGGATTGATTTTTAATGCTTTCAGAATATTCATCGTAAACTTGTTTTTGATAACCCTTCAATTTAACAGTATAAACATCAATATGACTAATTGGAGTAGGATTTTCATGAAGTCCTAAATATTCTTTAAATTGAATCTGATTTTTTTTCTCAATCATAGAAGGAAATATACGATATGGAAATGTATATGGATTTTCACTTCTAACAACTGATATATAACCTCTTGCTTTTTCAATTAATAATTCCTTACCTTTTTCTTTAAATTCACCGGTTGGATGAAATATATCTTTTTTTTTAGGTAATGGACGTTTATCATTTTGATTTAATAATTGTAATAACAATATAATTTCATCAAAATCATGATAAACTGGAGTTGCCGACAACAATAATAATTTAGTATTTACATATTTTAACATTTTTAATAATCGAATTGCTCCACGTGCACTATCAAGCGTCTCATCATTTTTCGACATTGCCTTTTGAGCTTCAGATGTAACCATATTTTGAACTTCATCAATGATAATTAAACAATTTTCATATTCTTTTTGTAATAAATAAGATAATTGTTTTTCTTTTCTTTTTTTATTTTCAATATGTTCTACTTCACTAAAAAATTTATTATGAATATAATTTCCAAATTCTAAATATCCAAAAAATTTATAATATTTATCAATGATTTTATTAATTTCACTTACTACTTGTTCTTTACTTAATCCGGTTAAATTCATTGGATTGATTTCTGTTAAAAATTTATTTCCAACACATCCTGACATTGTCCATAATCCATTGATTTGCTTTAAATTATTTTCATTGAATAATTGAACGCGATAATTACTTTGAACTGTATCATTGGCTATGATATATATTTTTTTTTGTATCCCCATTTGTTTCATATATTCTCTATATTCTTCACTAATCGTAATGGCTGCACATGTTTTACCAGATCCTACACCATGATATAACAATAAACTATTATAGGGTGTTTGATTTGATAAAAAATTACGCACGAATGCTTGATGTGGAGCTAGTTGAAATATTGGTGCTTCACATAATTCGGTTGCTCTTTCTTCAGATACATAAATAGTTCCATCATAGGCAGTATCAGAAAACTCTTTTTTGTTTGATATTTTTAAATTAAATAATGGGTCATCTAAACTTGGATATAAAATTTCATGATTCATTATATATATTTTAAATTATATTTTATCTGTTATAGACGGAATACTTTTTATTTTAATATTATTTCTTTGTAAAATTCCTCTTACTACATCTGGTAATATACTTACATAATTCATATACGTTCTATAAGAGAATCTACATAATTGTGCATGATTTTCTAATTTTATACTAAACCACCAATAGGATGGGATATAAATTAATTGTCCTTCCTTTACTTTAATTTCTAAAAATTTAACTTTATTGTACATCGATAAATGTTTTTCATCTGGATTCCAAGGATTGATTTCTGATTTATATTCTTCTGTTTCATAGTTCACTATTTTATACAAATATTTAGTATTTTTAGGTGGTGTTAATTTAACAGTAATACTTCCTTTTACTACAACAAAATAATCACGATAATAATTATGATAGCGTAATGGTAATACTGTTTCGTTAGATCCAGATATAAAATCATAATGTTTAGATGCTATCATATACGGTCTTAATAATTCATCAGATGTTTCATATGATTTTTTTAAGGTTGTATCATCTAAAAATGTTTCATTGTTTTCAGTATAAAATTTATGATCATTGTCTTTTTCGAATAACTCAATTGCTTTAGAAAACAATAATGGTACAACAGATTGATTGTCTTTGATGTTAATATCAAATGCCGTATAATCATTGATGTTGATTTGTATTGGATAATGAAATAGTATAGGCTGTCTTAATTCACACACCTCTTCTAATCTAGTTTTATTTGGTGGTTCAATTTCATATATTTCTAAATCATCACTTGTTTTTAATTGATAAACAATGTGAAGATATAGAAAAATAACAATACATATTGTTAATAATGTAATCAGTAAATTCATATATTATTAACAAGTTAGACTCTTTTTTTATTTTTTTTCTGTATTTTTTTATGAAAATGAAATTCCAATAGAATCAGATGGATTCTGTAATTTCTGATCCATATCTAATTTAATTGTTCCACCCTTCTTTTTGGTTGGTTTGACAACAGAAGGAGTTTGTACAACTGGACTGGTAGGTGTTGTTGGAGTTGTTGATTTATCAGGTTGTACCATTTGCTCTAATCTAGAAATACGTTCTTCTAAGGATTCAACGTCAATCAAACGTTTATTAATATCACTAAATACTTTATTGATTAATTCTACATCAGGTGTATTTTCACTAATGTAATTTTCATGCTGTCCCATTTTACCTTCCATTTGCTTAACATGATTATTCATGAATGTCTCCATGGCAACAATCTTTTGGTTTAAAAACTTAATTGCATCTGGAATACTTATACGATTTACTTGTTCCTGTGGAGGAGCAGGTGGAGGTGCAGTATAAGTATTTCGGGATTGTACAGTAGAGTATTTCTTAGACATTATGAAATTTTATGATATTATATCTTTTATGAATAATCGCAATTTTTATTTCTATTTATAGTTATATGAGTTCGGAACCTTCATTTTTTTCTTCAGTATTTAACTTCGATGAAACTTCTAAAAATGAAATGCTTAATATCATTCAATATGGAATTTTAGCAATTCTTTTAGTTTCCTTAATATTAAAATTAGATCAAACTTATGCTCCTTCTTTTGATGAAAACAAAGATACTATAGCCATAAGTGTTGAAATTCTCATTGAATGTGTAGTATTAATTGTATCTTTTGTATTCATTCATCGTATTATTGTTTATATTCCTACCATGAGTGCTACTAATTATTTACCTCAAAATTTAATCACTATCATTTTACCTTTCCTATATGTTTTATTAAATCAATCTACTCTAAGCAAAAAAATAAATGTAGTATTAAGCCGTATTTTCGGTAAACACGAAGGGTTTGATAATAAAAAAAAGAAAGATATTAAAGTATCCCAACCTCTAGCAGGAATGGCTTCTACTCCTTCTTTATTACCACAAGGTCTTAATACCACTCAAATACCATCTCATCCTCAATCATCGATTCCTACAGTAGATCCTGATTATAATTCTATGTTCAGTGGATCGGGAAGCAATATGCCAGCTGGTCAACCAGAATTTGAACCCGTTGCTGCCAATTCTGTTTTAGGAAGTTTATATTAAATTGTAATGACTTAAAAAAATTGAATGATATTAATAATAGATACTCATTAAAAAAAAAGCAAAACAATGAGTGTACGGACTTCTAAGCCATTGCAAGGTGGTGTAAGAATGTTACGGTTTGCATTACGTGATGTTGTGATTCAACAACTACTGGGTGTAAACCCTACACCTGAATGTGTTGAGTTCAATACATTTCGAATTGAAAACAAACTAGACTCTATTTTTGCAGGTGAAGATAATCCTCCCAAGGAAAATTCTTCTAAGATGGTTCGATCTATTTCTGATTCATCAGAAGAAACTTACTGTTGTAAGAGGGCTCGTATGAGCCATTCGGATTGATTGAACAATCTTTTTTATTTATTTTTAAAGTTATTTAAAAATAAATGTCATTACTATATAAATGAATTTACCACAAGAAAAAGGATATACTATGTATACCAAACAAGATTGTAACTTTTGTATTAAATCTAAAAAATTACTAGATAATGATGAAGTTAAATACACTATCTTTTATTGTGATGATATATTAGTAAAAAATAGAGTTGAATTTTTAAATATGATGTCTACCTATACAACACAAAAAACATTTCCATTTATATTTCAT
>JACCDY011282520.1_pt1 | contig 14054 bp, 8 predicted proteins | sample 7446391 | NCBI WGS metagenome assembly JACCDY01 (sample SAMN15323451, study PRJNA562643) | freshwater metagenome | isolation source: river surface water | place: USA:Blue River Watershed | collected 2017-08-18 | reverse complement strand
CCAGTTGTGTACAAGCCCCCGCAAATGCCCCCGCTCCCGCCGTCAATCAGCAAGCAGCAGCCGAACCTGACCGACAGACTGACGCAGCTTCTGATGCCGAGCGAGAAACCCTCCGCCTCATCGCCCAGATCGCAGCCGACGGGGACCGGGCCATCAACCAGCTCAACGCCTGCATCGACGCCTATGAAAGCGTCAGGAAGCAACTGAATGGAACGCAGTAGCGTGATAGATTTGCTTGGCAGCAACATATGCTGCATGCGCCTCTTCTTGGGTGTCAAAGTACCCAAGGTGTTTTCGCTTTCTGTCAACCATGATGGAGGCAGCCCAGCGCTTCGTTTGCTTGGGTTTTGTAAAGCCACGTCCCAATCGGTTTTGGGCGTTTATGGCTGCAGAGGCGTCGCGAAGGTTCACCGCCCTGTTGTCGGATCTGTCCCTGTTGATGTGGTCAACCAAGGCCGGACAGTACCCATAATGCAAAAAGAAAGCCACCCTATGCACGTAGACCAGTTTTTTCCCGTGCTTGAACACAAGGTACCCGCCTTTATTGGGGGTTCCGACGGGTTTTTCGGGCTTAGTTTTGCGGGAAATCAAACCCGTACAGGGGTCGTACAGAAGACCGGTAAAATCAACATCGTTCACGCTGTTGCTCCACTAAAGCAATGGTTTGAAAAGTGGCGGCTCAGTGTTGGTAGCACTGGGCCGTTGCGCCATTATAAGGGGACATGATGGTAAACGCTGAGCAACTTCAGCAGCTCAAGATCGGCATCGAGTGGGTGCCCGCCTTGAACGAAACCTTTGCTCGGTGGGAGATCATCACGCCCCTGCAGCAAGCAGCCTTCATCGGCCAGTGCGGTCATGAGTGTGGCAACTTCCGAGTGCTGGAAGAGAACCTGAACTACCGCGCCGCCACGCTGATGAGGCTGTGGCCAAAACGCTTTCCGACTCTGGAGATTGCAAATGAATACGCCGGTCAGCCTAAAAAGATTGCAAACAAGGTGTACGCGAGCCGCATGGGTAATCGGGATGAGCAGTCTGGGGATGGTTATCGTTTCCGTGGCCGTGGATGTATCCAACTTACTGGTTCTACAAACTATTTCCATGCTGGGAAAGCTTTGGGCGTAGACCTGTGGAAAGAGCCTGATCTGGTGGCAACTCCGCAGTACGCCGCCCTGACGGCTGGCTGGTTCTGGTCCACCCATAACTGCAACCGGTTCGCGGACCTCCAAGACTGGACATCCCTGACCAAGAAGATCAACGGCGGCACAATTGGGCTTGAGGACAGGATCAAGCACATCAACCACGCCCTTGCCGTACTGACGGCCTGATGGGAGAATTACGCCATGCCGCTGCAAAAACTTCAACTTCGACCCGGGGTTAATCGGGAATCGACATCGCTGTCCAACGAAGGCACTTGGTTCGAAATGGACAAGGTGCGTTTTCGCTCGGGTTTCCCTGAGAAGATTGGCGGCTGGACCAAAGACGGCGGCACGTATTTCAACAACGGGGTTTCTTTACCGCCTGAGACGGGATCGTTTTGGGGCGTTGCCCGGTCCCTGTTTAACTGGATTACGCTGGCTGGTTTCAACCTGATGGGTGTTGGCACCAACCTGAAATACTACATCCAGCAAACTGCGGGTGGCAACTTCTACGATGTCACGCCGCTGCGGGACACGAACGCCGGGGTTACCAACGCCTTTACCACAACAAACGGCTCCACCACAGTAGTGGTCAATGATCCGGGGCACGGCGGCAAAACCGGTGACTTTGTGACCATCTCGGGCGTTGGTGGGGCCATCAACGGCATTCCGGCTTCTGCACTGAACCGCGAGTTCCGCATCACGTACCTGACGGTCAACACGTACAGCATCACGGTTTCCTCCCCCGCCACCTCCTCCGGCACCACGGGCACCGCGACGTTTGCGTACCAGATTGAGACCGGCGGCGAAATCTACACGGTGGGTGTGGGCTGGGGCGCTGGCGGCTGGGGTGGTGTAACGACAGGGTTCCCCTCAACGGGCTGGGGTTCCCCCGCCCCTGCTGGTGTGGGTGTTGGCGTGCAGCTTCGTCTCTGGAGCCAAGACAACTTCGGCGACTACCTCGTCATGAACCCCCGTGGCGGCGCTTTGTATCTGTGGGTTCCCTCCGCCACCCCTTCCACATACAACCGGGCGCAGGTTCTCTCCAGCACAAACTCAAATACGCAGGACGGCCAGCAATACTGGCTGACGGACAGTAGCTGCCCCACCGTGGCCAACATCGTGGCGACCTCTGACACCTCTCGGTTTGTGATCGCTTTCGGCTGTAACGACTACGGCAGCGCCGTACTGGACCCCCTGTTGGTGCGTTGGTCTGATCAGGAAGACTACAAGGTCTGGGCTCCTGCCGCTACCAATCAGGCGGGCAGTTTCCGCCTGAGCGTGGGCTCGTCCATCGTGGCTGAGCTGCAATCCCGACAGGAAATCTTGATCTGGACCGATGCCGCTCTGTACAGCATGCAGTATCTTGGCCCACCGTACGTCTGGGGCTTCAACATCCTCGCCGACAACATCTCGATCGCAGCACCGAACTCGGTGGCAACGGCGGCCAACATCACCTACTGGATGGGTAAAGACAAGTTCTACCTGTACTCCGGTCGTGTGGAGACGCTGTACTGCCCCCTGCGCCAGTACATCTTCGGGGACATCAACCTTGATCAGGCGTATCAGTTCTTCGCCAGCACCAACGAGGCGTACAACGAGATTTGGTTCTTCTACTGCTCGGCCAACTCGACCGCGATTGACCGGTACGTGATCTACAACCACCTTGAGAAAATCTGGTCCTACGGCAATCTGGCTCGGACGGCGTGGCTCGATACCGCCCTGCGCGACTACCCCACGGCTGCTGGCTACGGCGGACAGTTGATTTATCACGAGGACGGCGTGGACGACGGCACTACCAACCCGCCCAGCCCGATCGTTTCGTACATCCAGTCTGCCGATTTCAACATTGGCGACGGGCACAACTACGGCTTTGTCTGGCGCATGATCCCGGACATCACGTTCGACGGCTCGACGGTCAACAACCCGTCGGTGACCTTCACCATGCGCCCACGGACAAACCCCGGCTCGGACTACAGCGCGGCGGACACTCCGTCTGTGACGAGCACCCAGAACTACCAAAGCCAGCGCAACTATCTGGTGCAGCAGTTCACTCAGATTGTCTACACCCGGGTCCGTGGGCGACAGATGGCGTTCAAGGTCAGCTCCGATGGATTGGGTGTGCAGTGGCAGCTTGGCGTGCCGTCGATCGACGTGCGCCCGGATGGTCGTAGGTAAAAACCCTTATGACCCAGCTATTCAACACCGCCCCGCCCCGGCTCCCAAACGCCCCGCTCCAGTACGAGCCCCGGTTTCACGACCTGCACAGCGATGTGCTGCGTCTGTACTTTAACCAGCTCAGCGGCAACTTGAACGCCTTGACGGGCACCCGGGGCGGGCAGTTTCTGAACTTCCCCTACGCCTCGATCCAGCGCACGACCGACCGGACGTTTACGGTCAACACCGCCACGCAGATCACGTTCGACCAGAACGACTTCCTGAACGGCTGCCTGAACGACGGCACGAACGGCATCACGGTTGAGCAGTCGGGCATCTACAACTACCAGTTCAGTGCCCAGTGGAAGAACACGGACTCGCAAATTCACGATGCGTGGATTTGGCTCGGCATCAACGGCGTGGACGTTCCGGGCACAGCCAGTCAGTTCTCAGTCCCCAACCGCCACGGTAGCGTAGATGGCCATTTGATTGCCGCCGCCAACTTTTACGTCCAGCTGACCGCCGGGCAGTATGTCGAGATGTACGCTGCGGTGAACAACGTCGCCGTCAGTTTGGAGGCTTACCCGGCCCAAACCAGCCCGTTTGTGATGCCGTCCATCCCCTCGGTGGTGGCAACACTTTCGTTTGTATCTTCTATTCTCCCATGATAGACTCAATCAACCCCCATTCCGTGAGGCGTACATGAGCCTGCAACTTGCTGCACAACATCTGGCATCCCGAGGCAGGGGGCCTGACACTCAACTTGTCCACATGGCCCCGCAAGAAGTTGCTGGGTTGCAGGCTCTTGCCAGAGCTGCTGGCGGCACGCTGACCGTTAACCCTCACACCGGTCTGGCTGAAGCTGGTTTCTTGAAGAGTTTGCTGCCGACAATTATCGGTGCCGGTCTTTCGATGATTCCCGGCGTCGGCCCCTTGATGGCGGCTGGTATTGTTGGCGGCGGCACAGCACTGGCCACAGGCAATCTCCAGAAGGGCCTCATGGCGGGTCTTGGTGCTTATGGTGGCGCTGGTTTGGCTGGTGGTTTGGCTGGCGCAGGTGCAGCGGGTATGAATACAGCAGCCCAACAAGCAACGCTTTCGGCGAACCCGGGATTGATGGCCAGTGAGATTGGGCGAGAAATGGGGACTGCGGGCTTTATACAGCCCCAGATTGCCGCCTCTGCAAACCCGGCGACGGCCTCGATGTTCGACAAAATGTCTGCCGGTTTCAAGGGTTTGTCTACTGAGCAAGGTCGCGAAGCAGCACTTCAGGCTATGGGCGGCGGAAAGAACGCTCTTAGGTTTGGTCTTTCTGCGGCATCCCCCGCGATGATGCAGACGCCCGCTTCGACGCCGTACGCAGGATCTGGTCCAAACCCGTATGAGTACACCTACGATCCAATTACTGGACAGTACGCTCGTGTGTCTGTTGGCACCCGAGATGCGATGCCATTGACTCCCCCGATGTTTATGGCACAAGGCGGCCCTGTGGAAGAAATGTCCAACCGCAACGCTGCGCTGACCCTGATGGCTGACGGCGGCCAGATGCTGGCGGCTGGCGGCATCTCCCACCTTGGCGACTACTCGGATGGTGGACGACTCCTCAAAGGACCCGGCGATGGTGTATCTGACTCCATTCCTGCAACGATTGCAGACAAGCGCCCGGCGCGTCTTGCTGATGGTGAGTTCGTGGTTCCTGCTCGTATCGTTTCTGAACTAGGAAACGGATCGACCGATGCTGGTGCACGCAAGCTGTACGCCATGATGGATCGCATCCAGAGGGCACGCACCAAGACAACCGGCAAAGACCGTGTTGCCGTGGACAGCCGCGCTGAAAAAGCCCTGCCTGCTTAACCATGCCTCTGCACCACGTACCTCCTAATGTTCTGCCAACTGTTTGGCCAATTGCGTTTCCGTTGCTGAAAAAAGCAATCGACCTTGATCCCGAGGCCTACAACCCGCAGTTCATTGAGTACAGCATCCGTACTGGCCGAGTTCACTTGCTCGTCTGGGAAGAGCCGGGGGAGGGCATCACGGGCGCATGCACCATCGAGATAATGGACAATCCCACGGAGCGAGTTGCGCACGTTCACCTCATGGGTGGAAAAGGAATTGTGCGGGACTACGTTTTTGAAGAGGCCAAGGACTTCATGCGCAGTTGCGGAGCAACAAGAGCGCAGTGTTGGTGCAAAGACAACCTCGTGCCCATGTACAAGAAAATGGGAATGGAAAACACTCACCACGTGATGAGGCTCAAATTATGAAGACAAGTTACTCCCGCCGCGATCTTTATGCGCTTGGCGAACCGCTTGGTGAGTGCGTAACCCGCAAAGAGGGTGGTCGTGTCGTCTACGGTGGTGGTGGCGATAGTAGCCCCCCTCCCCAGCAAACGCAGACTCAGGTTGTTGACTTGCCGGAGTGGGCCAAACCGTATGCCCAAAAGACGCTGGCCAAGACTGAGGCACTGACCACCGATCGCCCGTTCCAAACCTACAGCCAGTTTGCCCAGCAAAAAGGCATGGATCCCACGCAAGTTGCGGGGTTCTCTGGCTTGCAGCGACAGGCTTTCCAAGGCGCTGAACAGCTTCAGCCATCTGCTGCCACTGGTCTGGGGATGGGGCTTGCTGGCGCGGCAGGCATGGGTGCGCTGGGTACTCGGTTCAACCCGTACCAGACTGGCCAGTTTGGTCAGCAGGCGGGCGAGTACATGTCGCCGTTTATCCAGCAAGCACTGGCACCTCAGTTGCGAGAAGCAACACGGGCATCGGAAATGATGCGCAACCAGAACCAAGCGCAGGCTGTGCAGCAGGGTGCATTTGGCGGCTCCCGTCAAGCCATCGTAGAGGCCGAGCGTCAGCGCAATCTGGGTACGCAACTTGGGGACATTCAAGCCCGCGGTTTGCAGAGCGCCTTTGATCAGGCTCGCCAGCAGTTCAACACCGAGCAGCAGATGCGGGAGCAGTCGCGCCAGTACGGTGCAGGATTGGGGATGCAGGGTCTTCAGACTGCGCTTCAAAGTGCGGGTCAGCTTGGTCAGCTTGGCGCTCAGCAGTTTGGCCAACAGAAAGAAGCCATCGGATTGCAAGGTCAGCTGGGTGCACAGCAGCAGGCTCAGGAACAGGCGCTCATCAACGCCCGCATTCAGGACTTCCAAGCCCAGCAGCGCTATCCGTATCAGCAGTTGGAGTTCATGTCGAACATCCTGCGCGGCACCCCGATGGGCACGGTCCAGACAATGTATCAAGCGCCTCCATCGTCAATTTCTCAGCTTGCCGGTCTGGGCACTGCTGCTTACGGCCTGTCACGAATGGCCGAGGGTGGCGAGGTGAAAGAAAGTCCATCTGCTGGTTTGGCGGACTTGGCCATCCGCAGCATGTTTTGAGGTGAGTCATGGTTAACGTCGAGCAAATCACATCCCGCCTGTCCATGATGCCGGATCAGGCGTTGCAACAGTACGCCATGATGAACAAGAATGATCCGTACATTCTGGCTCTGGCTGTGTCCGAATCCAATCGCCGCAAGCAGATGCGTGCAGCCGCCGTGCCCGAGGCAAGAGAGATGCCCAAGGTGGCGGATCAGGCTGTTGCGTCCATGCTGCCCGAGCAACAAGGCATCGGATCCCTGCCTGCTGGAGACATGCAGTTTGCCGACGGTGGTTTGGTTGCGTTTGCTGACGGTGGTGAAGTTGAGCGTTATCAGGCTGGCGGAACCATTACCCCGGCTCTGCGTGCCCAGTATGAGCGTGAAGCCATGGAGATGGGCTACGGTCAGCGCATGCAGTTCAGCCCAGAGGTCAGGGCCGTTGTTGATCAGATTCAGGCTCCTCGTCGCGCACAAGAGCAGTCTTTTATGCAGCGCGAGCAGGAAAGAATGCTGCAAGGACCTGCGCTGCTTGACCGTTCTAACCTTCCGAAACCTGCTGCACCGACTATTCCGTTTAATCCGGCCACGCAGCCTACGGTTGATCGCCCTGCTGGCCTTGGCGCAGCTATGGACCAGTACCTGCAGAAAACGGAACAGAGAGCTGATACGGTGTCGAGAGGTGCCCCGAGTGCCGCCCCCTCCGCCCCCGCCCCCGGTCCGGCAAAAGTCAGCCCTGACATGATTACCCGGGCAAAGACTCAGGCTGGCCAGATCTATGACGATTCCGGCATCACCAAGCTGATGAAGGAAAAGGAAGAGCTGGTAGATAAGCGCGCAGAAGAGTTGCGCGAAGGTCTGAAAACTCGCCCGACCGAGAAGGCGTTCCTTGGCCTTGAGCGATCCCTGAAAAAGGAAGCCGAAGGCGAAGGCGCTGAGAAAGAGAAGGCCACTGGTTTGGCCATCTTCAAGGCTGGTCTGGCCATGATGTCCGGCAGCTCTCCGCACGCCTTCCAGAACATCGGCAAAGGTGCGCTGGTTGGTGCAGAAGAGTACGGTCAGGCCATCAAGGACTTCAAGAAGGCCGCCAAGGACCGCGAGAAACTCATGGCCGAGATTGAAGAGAAGCGCCGCCTCCAAGCCGTTGGAGACTGGGAAGCTGCTCAGGCTGTGGACACCAAGATTTCCGAGCTGCGAATGGGCATCAAGGACAAGATGATTGATGCCACCGTCAAGGCCACCGGCGTTAAGGCCGAAGTGGCTGGCAACCTGATCGGAAAAGAGCTGGACTTCAACCGTCAAGTTCAACTCAAAGGCATGCCGTCCTACTCCGATACTCAGGAGAAGAGCCTCATCAACCAGTGGCTGGCTCGTCCCGAGAACAAGGGCAAGACCGAATTGGACGCCCGTCTGGAGCTTGGCATCGGCGTTGGCAAGGGTACTGCAAGCATTTCGGATCGTATCCGTGGTTATCAGACAATCCTGAACGACATTACCGCTACGGACGAAGAGAAGGCCAATGCACGGATCCAGCTCAATGCTTTGATCTCTGGGCAGCCGCGTGCATCCGCTGGCCCGGCAACCCCCACAACAAAAGAACAGTACGATAAACTTCCCAGAGGCAGTGTCTACACGGCACCGGACGGTACTCAACGAATCAAAGGTTAACCTATGACCACCAACTTCTGGGAAAAAGACGCTGTTGCTGGCGCAGGAGAACAATGGTGGGCAAAGGATAAACCAGTAGGCAAAAAGGCAGAGAAGGAAGAGTCTGGCCTTCTTCGCCAAGCCGCTGATATTCCCCTGAGCGCTGGCCGCGGCGTGCTGTCCGGCGTGCGCATGATTGCCGATGCTTTTGGTGCTGGCTCTGGTGTCTCTGAATCCATCAAGGGTGCAGAAGGCTATCTGGCTGGGCTGATGTCCGCTCAAGCCCGCAATGACGAGCAGGAAATTGCTCGGATCATGAAGGACGCCGAGGACAAGGGCGCTCTTGAGCAGGTCAAGGCTGGCCTGAAAGCGTTCTCCGTTGCTCCTGTTGATCTGCTGACGCAAGGTCTTGGCACTGCTGCTCCTGCCGTTCTTGGCTTGCTGGGCAGCAAGTTTCTTGGCGCTGGCGCTCTGGGCGCTCGTGCTGTTGGCATGGGCGTTGGTGCCGCCATGGGTGCCGGTACCACCAAGGGTGCCATCTACGAAGAGACGAAGAAAGCACTGGTTGATGCCGGTCTGGATGATCGTCAGGCCGAAGAGCGTGCCCAGCAAGCGCAGGCGTATGGCGGTCAGAACCTCGACCAGATTCTTTTTGGCACTGGTCTGGGTGCATTCGCATCTTCCACCGGTCTGGAAAAGTCTGTCCAAAACATCCTGACCAGAGCCGCGGCAAAAGAAACTGCCAAGCAAACCGCCAAACAAACTGCAGAAGACGTTGCCAAGCGAGGCATTGCACAGACTGCACGAGCCCGAGCCGGTGAGGCTCTTGCCGAAGCTGCTCCGGAATTCATTCAGGCTGGCCAAGAACAGATGGCCCGCAACATCGCCCTGCAGCGTGAAGGCATGGACGTTCCAACCATGCGCGGCGTGGTTGGTGCTGGTACTCTGGAAGGTCTGGCTGGCGCTGGTCTGGGCGCTGGCTTTGGCGCTGTTGAGTCTGGTCTTCGTTCTCAGGCTCAAGCCGAAGCTGCCCGCATCCTTGAGCAGGAAGAGCGCGTCCGGGCTGAAGCCGCTCGTGCCGCTGAAGAAGAGCGCATGCGCCCCATTCAGGAGGCTCAGGCTCGCGTTCCCGCCGAAGAGCCGGTGGGTCCGTCCATCACCCGCACCGGTCGCGCCTCCCTGCTTGGCGGCGAAGATCCTCTGGCCTCCATGATGCGCTCCCGTCGTGAAGAGCAAGAGGCTGCTGCTCAGGTTCCGTTGGGTGAGGACTATGCCTTCCTGCAGCGTGAGCGTCAGCGCCTGTTGGCCGAAGAGCCGACCAAGGAAAACCGGGCTCAGCTCAAGCGCATTGACGATCAGATCCAAAGTATTCTGGTTCGTGACCTTGAGTGGCGTCCGGGTGGCCCCGAGGCTGTGCGTGCCAGCGTGTTTGGCGAGGCAGAGCTGCCCACCCCGATTACCCGTGAGCAGCTCATGGCTCCCAAGATCGAGCCGTTTGAGCCTGCTACCACGACGCCCCGCGCCTCCCTGCTGGGTGGTGCACCTGCTGGCGGTGGTATTGCTGACGTTCTGACCGCACGCCGTGAGGCCGAAGCAGCGCAGGCAGAAGTTCCCCTGTCTCAGGACTATGCCTTCCTGATCCGGGAAAGGAACCGCCTGAGCGCTCTACCGAAGACGCCTGAGAACACCGCTGCCATTCAGCGGATTGAACAAGAGATCGCCCGTCTGGATGCGCAGGCCATCGAGCGTCAGCGCCGTGATGCCGAGGCTGCAAAGACCAGCGTGTTTGCACAGGAACAGTTGCCCCCGGTGGAGCGACGTGGCGAAGTTGTGGCGGAGCGCGATCTGGCCGAGATGCAGGCAAGAGAGCCATTCCCCGAGCCGAAGAAGTCTGAAATCCGTCAGCAGATTGAGCAGACCGAAAGACTTGCTGGCAAGCCTGAACCCGTGACAGAAATGGAAATGGATCTCAGAGAGACGGAAGAGTCTCTGAGGTCGCTGAAGGCAAAGAACAGGGGCAGGCCTCTGATCAAAGCGCTTGCTGGCATTCTTAATCCCAGAGAAGTTTCTGACATCGGTATTGATGACAAGCGGCTCAAGGGTGAGCTGATGAACAAGACTGGCAAAGGTACTTACCTGAGCGAGCTTGTGAGCAATGGTTCTTTGGATGATTTTCTTGAACCAAGCCAGCGGTTGGACAGCCCGTCGCGTGATGTGGACAAAGCGACACAGACGATCAGGGAAAAGATCGAGAACGCGGACTACTCCTTCTACGGTATTGGCAGTGAAATCCAAAAGGCCGAGGCCAAGATTGATTACCTTGCACGCTCGATCGGTGAGCCAAAACGTGCAGAGTTTGAGATCTCTGAAGTCGAGCCGGGCGAAGCTGCCTCCATCGAGCGCTCTGCCGGTGATGCTGAGATCCTAGAGAACCTGCGCTACCAGCGCTCCACTTCCGAGGGCAAGTCCATCGGCGTGGACCAGACCCAAGCCGTCGTGGATGCGGTCACGGCCCGCTGGGAAAACGCACCCGAGGTGGTGGTGGCTGAGAACATGGACGACCCGGTTATCCCGGCCGAAGTCCGTGAGCACAACAAGGCGGCCATGTCCAAGGGCGCAAAGGGCAAGCCACGCGGTTTCTTCTACAAGGGCAAGGTCTACATACTGGCCGACGCTGCAACGTCTCCCACGCAGGTTATCGAAACCCTGTTCCATGAGTCGCTGGGCCACTACGGTCTGCGCGGAACCTTCGGTCCTGAGATGACTAAGATCCTCAAGGACGTGGTGAAGAACCGCCGTGCCGAGGTCGAGGCCAAGGCAAGGCAGTACGGTCTGGATCCTAAGAGCGAGCGCGATATGCTGGAGGCGGCAGAAGAGGTGCTGGCTGAGATCGCTCAGACCAAGCCCGGCTTGTCGTTCATTAAGCGTGCGATTGCTGCGATCCGCAACTTCCTGCGCGATCTGGGTCTGCCATTCAAGATGTCCAACGACGACATCATCCAGAAGTACATCCTGCCTGCCCGTGCTTTCGTTGAGAAGGGTGGCGGCAAAGCTGTTGAGGGCAAGCCTGCCGCCATGCGCGGCATTCAAGACATGCTTGCTGGCTGGTCCGATGACAGGATTGCAAAACTTATCAAAGAAAACAAATACCCCGGCGGAAAAACAAAAGCGTATGCTGCCTACGTTATTCCAGATGAGTTTGTAAACGCAACAACTCCAACTGCCGATAGAAAAAAAGAAATTGAAGAAGAGGCCGGAGAGCTTGATCTTAAGAAGATTCGGTCAGAGTCTCAAACACCATTCCTGTTCATCAATCAAATAAACAAAGGGCAGCCAAACGAAGAGTGGGAAATTGTTGGGCATGAAGGCCGCCATCGCATGGCCGCATTGAGCGCTGCAGGTGTTCAACGTGCGCCAGTTGTGTTAATCATGCAAGAGAACGGCTTCAAATCGCCTGACGCCTATGAACCGGTTACAGACATTCTCGTTGCAGGGCAATCTTTTGACACTGGAACGGGACTGGATATTGATGTCTTTGATGCCATTCCAATCAGCGAAAAATATGAGGATCAACTCAAGGATCAATTTGGAAAAGGCGACATCCGCTACCAGCGTGACGAAGAGCCGGAAGAGCGTACCAAAGAGCCCAAGCGCAACATCCTTGGCAAGCCTGTCATCGGTAGCTGGACCTCTCCGACCGACACCAAGTTGGCCGGTACGCAGTTCAACAAGGACGACCTGATCTACTCTCTGCAAGACAAGCAGATTGACATCAAGCGGGTGGTGCAGAACATCACCGAAACCGCTGGCCGCATCGCTGCCAAGTGGAACCCGTATCTGCAGGAAGAGCTGTATCACGGCCGTACCGCACGCGCCACGAAAGAGTTCTTGCAGGACGAGCTGCGCCCGCTGATCCAAGAGATCCAGCGCAACGGCATGACCATCGAGGAGGTGGAGAAGTACCTCCACAACCGCCACGCCGAGGCGTACAACAACCACGTTGCCAAGGTCAATCCGAACAATCCGAAGATGCAGGATGGCGGATCTGGCATCAAAACCGAAGACGCCCGCAAGTATCTGGCCAGCATCCCGGCTGACAAGCGCAAGGTCTACGAGTCGATTGCCAAGAAGGTCGATGCCATCACCAAGGGCACGCGCAAGCTGGTGGTTGACAGCGGTCTGGAGGGCTACGACACCATCGCCGCATGGGAAAAAGCATTCCCCAACTACGTGCCGCTGATGCGCGAGGAGAGCGACGACTTCGACTACACCACTCCGGCCTTTGGCGTGGGCAGTGGTTACGACGTGCGTGGCAAGTTCAGCCGTGCAGCCATGGGCTCTGAGCGCAAGGTCGCCAACATCCTTGCCAACATCGCCATGCAGCGCGAGAAGGCAATCATCAAGTCCAACAAGAACCGTGTGGCTCAGGCCGTGTTTGGTCTTGCTGTGCAGAACCCGAACCCTGACTTCTGGCTGGCCGTGAACCCTGCCGCGGAAGAGGTGCCGGAGATTGCTCTGGACGAACTGCGTGCCATGGGCATTGACGAGAGCGCCATCAACTTCCTGATGCAGGAACCCAAGCAGCGGGCCGTCGATCCCAAGCGCAACGAGGTGATCAACCGCATCAACGCCACGCTGCGCAAGAGCGACAACGTGCTGGCCATGCGGATCAATGGCGAAGACCGCTACGTGTTCTTCAACCAGAACGACCCTCGCGCAAAGCGTGCGGCTCAGGCCCTGAAGAACTTGGATGCCGACCAGCTCGGCCCGATCCTTGGCACTGTTTCGCATGTCACCCGCTGGATGGCTTCGGTCAACACCCAGTACAACCCGATCTTCGGCGCATACAACTTCCTGCGCGACGTGCAAGGCGCTGCTCTGCAGCTGAGCAACACGCCTCTGGCTGGCATGCAGAAAGAGGTTATGTCGGGCATTCTCCCGTCGCTCAAAGCGATCTACTCCTCCATCAGGAAAGAGCGCAAGGGCGAGAAGGTGGACACCGAGATGGCCAAGCTCTGGAATGAGTTCCAAAAAGAAGGCGGTCAGACCGGATTCCGTGACATGTTCAGCCGATCTCAGGAGCGTGCCGAGGCTCTTGAGAAAGAGTTCAAGCAGATCACCGAGGGCAAGGCCAAGGCTGCAGGCCGGGCTGTTTTCGACTGGCTGTCGGACTACAACGACTCCATGGAAAACGCCGTTCGCTTGTCTGCCTACAAGGTGGCCAAGGAGAAGTTCATCAAGGATGGCATGAGCGAGTCGGAGGCCAAGCAGCAAGCCGCTTCTATCGCCAAGAACCTGACGGTGAACTTCAACCGCAAGGGACAGATTGCCACGCAGGCTGGCGCTCTGTATGCGTTCTTCAATGCTGCTGTGCAGGGCACGACACGTCTTGCTCAGACCCTCAAGGGTCCGGCTGGTCGCAAGATCATCGCCGGTGGTTTGCTGTTGGGCACGATGCAGGCCGCCCTGCTGGCCGCTGCTGGATTCGATGACGAAGAGCCGCCCGAGTTCGTGCGTGAGCGTAACATCATCATCCCGATTGGCGACGACAAGTACATCGCCCTCCCGATGCCACTTGGCTACCACGTGATCCCGGGCTTCTCCCGCATCATCACCGAATGGGCGCTGTCTGGTTTCAAGAATACGCCTGATCGCATCGCATCGCTGACTGGCATGTTCCTCGAAGCCTTCAACCCGATTGGTAACGCAGGCTGGTCCGTGCAGACGCTGGCCCCCACGTTCGCCGACCCGTTT
>JACCDY010002627.1_pt1 | contig 14056 bp, 11 predicted proteins | sample 7446391 | NCBI WGS metagenome assembly JACCDY01 (sample SAMN15323451, study PRJNA562643) | freshwater metagenome | isolation source: river surface water | place: USA:Blue River Watershed | collected 2017-08-18 | reverse complement strand
CAAATAATATTCATTTTAATAACTTGAAAACAAATTTATTAAATAAAATAAACAATATAATAAATATATATACATTTGTTGCACAAGAAAATAATTATGGTTTTCCTAATAATAATGTTATTGATTATTTTGAATTAATCAACAGGCTGTCTATACTCAATGCTAAAATCGCATCTATTAAACCTTATAATACTTTAAATACTCCTATTAATGATGTTTTTCCTCTGGGTACACCTAATTTAAATATAAATAATTTAAATCAAGACAATAACTATAATAACTATAATAACTATAATAATTATATAAATTTACCAAATTTAATAAATCCAAATTCTATATTTATTAACACAGTTAATCCTACTTTTGATCAAAATCATAATTTAAACCCTAATCCTTTTATTTATAGTACTCAAACTACAGATATATCAACTACAGTACCATCTATAACTGTGGTTGCTTCTTCAAATAATTTACCAAACGTTCTTAATATTAATCAACCATCTGGTTTATATAGTAGCTTTAATTATAAAAATTCAGTTCCTACATATAATCCTAATTTAAATCCTACATATAATCCTAATTTAAATACTGCATTTAAACCTAATCTTGTTAAAAAGTATTCACTTGATACTGAAACTTTTGTTAATCCTGATATTATGGATCAGGATGATAAGATACTAAATTATTCTAATAAACAAATAAAAATAACTAAATATTATAAAAAATATAAAAAATCAGATTCAAATGATTCATTAAGTTCACTTGAAGAAAGTATATATAATTTTGAGCAAAGAAACGAAATTAAAACTAGAGTTAATAACCTAAATCAAATGATTAATCTCGCTAATAAAAAAATAGTTAATAAAAAAATAATTTTGCCTTTAAATAAAATTGAAGGTAAAGAAATAAAAATAGATTTTTCCAAGTCTTTTATTCAAATATAAATGTTGTGTATATGTTGAATAATTTACATAGCATGGGTTGAAGGTTGAGTGTTAGTACCACAGCAAGCACCAGCTTCTGAAGCAGTGTATACTTGACTTAAACCATAGAGATTTGTAGTGCAAACATTTAAACCAGAGTTAACAGGTGAAGGTCTTGCGATTCTTCCAGCAGTAGCAAAGCTTAAGATAGCATCTGCAGGGTTAAGAACAATAGGACAGATAGTAGCAACTGTTAAGTTTGTGTTAATTTTTTGGACATTTCCTGACATCTTATAATATATTATTTATTCAAGAAAAAAATAATATTATATATTAAATAATTCTTTCTTTAAATTATCTTTATTATTTGATAAATTTATATTATTTCTTATATTATAAATTTTTACACAAAATTCATTATTATATTATATCATTTATATCTAATTTATAATCTTTTTAGGTCTACCACGTTTTTTAATAGACATTTCCTCAATTTTATTATCCTCGATTTCTAATAATTTTTTACTTTCTAATTCTAATTGTTTATTATACATTTTATTATAATTATTTTTAACAAACTCCTTTATACTATAAAAAAATCTCATTAACTGTTCATCAGTTTTATTTTCAAATTTAGGATCTTTTTCATTCTTATTACCATAATATTTTTTATAAAATTTACCTATTCGATTAAAAAATCTTTCTTTAAATTTGACATCTTTATCTAACTTATCTTGAAGTTCTTCTTCATGCATATCAATATACTCTTGAATCTTATTTTGTACTTCGGTAAATACTTGAGTTCTAGTATGTAATATCCAATCTTCTCCATTGTACACCATAAATTTTTCTCTTGACAAATCTGTACAAAATACTGTCTGGTTTTCTGGATGTTTTGGATTATTATAAATCATTTCCGCACAAGCTTGAAACGCATTTGAACCAGTCAACATCATCACATTGTCTTCAAAATGTTTTTTATTTAATAACTTTTCTAAATTTTCCTCACCAAATTTATTCATAGACGTTTTTATCACTATATTGTTTAACATCGTATTATTATTTGTTATACTCGAAGGCTTGATTTTTTTTATCAATTCTGTAATTTTATCATTTTGCTCTTTTATCATTGACTTTAACTCTTTTAATTGTTCATCTTTTTCCTTTATCTCCTTTTCGTGCTCTTCGTCCTTTTGTACTATTAAAAGTTTAAACATTTTTTCTTTTTCATTATCTAACTCCTTTTTTACTTTACATCTTCCCTTTAAATGTTTAGCCAGATTATCTTTTCTTGCAAAATTAAACCCACAATAATTACAAGTGTTTTTTTCCTCATTTTCATCATTTTTTTCATCGATTTTTTCATCGTATTTTTTGGCGAAATCTGCAGTTTTTTGGCGATTTTCTATAATTGAATTGTTATTTGGTTGACATGGTTTCTTTTTATTCTCAGTATGGTTTATAAAACTACTTTTTCTATTAAATTCTTTTAAACAAATTGAACATTGGTAATTTACCATCGTATATATATTTATATTAGATAATTAATATTTTATATGTTTTTATTTTTATGCAAATTATGCAAAATTATGCAAAAATATGCAATTTTATGTATAATTTACATATATTTTTGCTATTACACTTTTTATACTGTTTTTTCCTACCTTTTTAATCTGCTTTTTACTTTTAAGTTTCTAAATTATTTATGGGCTGTGTGTTTTTGACATTTTAAAAGGGTATTTTACTTTTTAAATTTTTCTTGTTAAATAAATTTTTCTTGTTAAATAAATTTTTTATAAATTTTTATAAAAAATATTAGTAAAATATATTAAATGTATTATAGTGCACTAAAAATAATTTGTAATTTGAATAAAAGTAGTATAGTAAGTAAAATACATAAAATTATCCATTGATTTCTTGAAAATCGAGTACAACATCAGAATCTAAATCCATATTTTCTTTAAGTGGTGTAAGTTCGTAATCAAATTTACCAGTTGTGATAAAAGTTAGAACACGATTGTAAAATTTTGTAATCGTATTAACAATATTAAAATTAGGAAAGTTCATTTTGCTTTTATATAAGAATAATAAATATTATAATATTAAATTAAAAATAAAAATTTATAATTAAAGTATTATTTAAGATTAAAAAATGTCTGGGTCAACTAATAAATCTAATACTGAAACTTGTAATGAACAAAATATCAATTTTTCTAGCATAGTTATAAAATTGTTAGAGTATAGATTTGCACAAACCAAATTTATTAATAACAAATTAAAAGAACACTTTGGTTCAAAACTTCACATTAGTAAATTTATTGAAAAAATTAATTCATTTTTTATTAATTTACCAGATGAAAAAAGTGAATTACTATTATTATTTCCTATTAGTTCAACTCATTATTGTGAAATACATCCATTATTTATTGATTTAAAATCAAATAGCAGAAAAAAATATTATGCATGTACTGACTATGATGATTTAGTATCTAAAATAACTATATTGGCCGAATTATAAAAATTGATTATAAGTTTGAATATATATATATAAATTAATATATTATAATAATTAATGAATTTTTTATTTGGTTCTAATAATACTTCAAATACAAACCAACCTCAAGCAAAATCAAATGGTAATACTAATCCATTTGATGATGCAATGAAACCAGTTGTTCCTCAATCTCTTGAATTAGTTGTAGATAAAGTTTCAAGTTCTGAATGTACAAAAACTAATTGTGTTTATATTAAAAATAAAGTATCAGATTATGTAATTATAAATAATCCCGAATCAATAATTTCTGGAATTTATAAAGTAATACAAGATCAGACTCTAAAAGATAATTCAATCGGATTTAATAATTATCAGCGAATGTATCTGAAAGCAATGTTAACCAAAACAGTTAATATCAGTCCAATTAATAATGATTTGAAGATTCATAATTCAATTACTTTTGTAATCAAAAATATTGCAACAAAAGCAAATCCGTATATCGAAATAGATGATGAATATATTGATAATATTAAACGTTCACTTATTGGGATTCCAATAATTCCTGAACACCAATATATTCATGAAAATATTCTTAATATTGTTTCGATAAATTCTTCCAAAGATGAAATTAAATTGGTTGGAGAATCAACTGAAATCAAAGTAATCACAACTGACCAAACAATCAATATAATTTCTTCAACTCAAAACGAAATATTTAAATCAGAATTTAATTTTATGGAAATGGGTATTGGTGGTCTAGACAAACAATTTGAAATAATTTTTAGACGTGCATTTGCTTCCAGAATTATTCCAGAAAAAATTCTTAAAGATTTGGGAATTAACCATGTACGAGGTATATTGCTTTATGGACCTCCAGGTTCTGGTAAAACCCTTATAGCAAGACAAATCGGAAAAATTTTAAACTGTGAAGATCCTAAAATAGTTAATGGACCTAGTTTGCTGGGTAGATATGTGGGTGAATCAGAAGAAAATGTCCGTAAACTATTTGAGGATGCGATTAAAGACAAATCAGGTAAAAAACTTCACTTGATAATTTGTGATGAATTTGATGCACTAGGTAAAAAGAGAGGAATGAGTTCATCAGATTCAGGGGTTTCAGACAAGGTTGTTAACCAATTTTTAACAATGATTGATGGACCTGAAAGTCTTAATAATATTCTACTAATTTGTATGACCAATAGAAAAGATTTAATTGACGATGCACTTGTAAGACCTGGTCGTCTAGAAGTTCAAATTGAAATCGGCCTACCAGATGAAAAAGGTAGAAAAGATATATTAGCAATTCATACAAATAAAATGAGTTCAGCTGGTTATCTTGAAAATGTTAATCTTAATCTAATTGCAAAAGAAACAAAGAATTATACTGGTGCAGAATTAGAATCTGTTGTTAAAACTGCAGTATCATATAGTATTGCCAAAGAATTAGACCCAACAAATTTATCCAATATTAAATCAATTAAGCCAATTGTAACCCAAGAATATTTTGAACGTGCGTTAGAAGAAATAAAACCACAGTTTGGTACAAGATCACCTCAAATCGAAATTATTACATCAGGTACTTTTGAACTTTATTCAAATGAATATCGTAATGTATATGGTGATGTTCTAGATAAAATTGCAAAATTATCAAAAGGAAGAATGTTATCAATTCTAATTCAAGGTGATAATTATGTTGGTAAAACTACTTTGGCATGTCAAATTGCTAAAAATTCACCATATAATTGCATTAAATTTATTAACTCGGAATCTTTTATGGGATATCCAATTAAAGAACAAGTTTTATACGATGAATTCCAATCTGGATACAAATCTGATTCATTTGTTCTGGTTTTAGATTCGGTTGAAAAGATTATTGAATATTCCAAATTGGGTAATATATTTAGCAACAAAATACTCCAAACAATTTATACATTATTAGACAAAATTATTGATTCTGATAAATCTGTAGTCTTAATTATGACAAGTTCAAATCGTAATCTTATGCATCAAACTGATTTATCAAATTTAGCAAACTTTTCCTACACAATCCCAGATACTATGCACTTGGAATCCAATGAAATGGTGTCTAGTTATTTCAAAAAGAAAAAGTTTATCAGTTAAAATATAATAAAAATTGAATTTTAATAAGTTTATTTAAAGTTATATATATACTTTAAACTATTAAAAATGTACATTGGAAAGACTTTTAAACCTATTATTAAGTTTTACCCTTCAATTTATTATAATCTGACCAAAGGGTTTATTCCTGATTTTACCTCAGTATTTAATGAATCTTTAAATAAATTTAAATCACAAGAAGCTAAATACTTTAATTTTAAATATGACTATTCACCCAAGTATAATAAATCAATTATGACTTCGGTCCAATTTAATTATGATCTAGTTAATTCTAATGGATATTCATCAATTAGTGAAATTAAAGATAAATCAACTAATACTCATATATATGAACAGGTTATGGTTTATGAACAAGAAAATAATTATATGGTAACAAATGAATTTCATCTAAATGGAATTTCCAAAAGTAAGATTAATTTAAATCTTAATAAATCTGCTGATTTAGATTCTATTTTTAACCTAATTTCTAACGTTAATTTTGGAATCATATCATATTCAGGAGTAGCCGGAAATGAAAAAATTCTTTATAAAATGTTAACTAGTCCAGAAAATTCTGATTATTATCAAACAGTTGAATGTTCTGATAATAAACTAAATAAAAATATTAAAATTGATTCCACTCCTCAAATCTAAATAGATTCATTGTGTAACTTTTCCCATTTAGATTCAGATACTAAATTTGATAAGTTGTCTACAGTAATTAATGAATCTAGATCATTTGTAAATTGAAGAACATTTACTAAATTTGTTTCAAAATTTTTTTTATCTAAATTTTCTACTTGATTAGAAAATTTATTTACAATACTTTTAATTTCTTTAATGTCATTTGATGTTAAACTATTGTTAGTTTTATTTTCTGGAGTTGAAGGTCTAGATTGGGATGAAGATATTATAGGTGAATTGTTTACAGATTCAGGAACTTCTACCATTGGTTTAATAGTTACTTTTTGTTCTAGCACATCTAGGTTTTCAAGTGCTTTTTCAGGTTCATTTCTAAATCTGAGGAATACTGCGGTAATGTGTGCGGGTGAATATTCAGAAGCTTTAATATTCGCAAGTTGACCAATAGGTGCTTCAATATTAAAGAACATTTGATATAGTTCCTTAATTTGGGTCTTGGTACAGAAATCAAATTGGAATTTAGCATCACAACGTCCAGGTCTTATCAACGCATCATCTAAAACTTCAGGATGGTTTGTAGTCATAATTAGAATTCGTCCTGGTGTTGCAACTACTCCATCTAGCGCATTTAATAGCCCTGACAGAGTTATTCCCGATTCTTTTTTCTTACCATTAATATCAAATCCTGCTTCTGTTTTCTTATAAGCAGGAATATCTGAATTTGAATTATTAGATTCTTTATCTTGCACTTTCATTTTGTCCTTAAGTTTCTTTAGTTTTTTCTTGAGTTTAGCAGTTTCTGAATCAGAATCAGAGTCGTAATCTATATCAGAATCTTCTTCTTTCTTTTCTTTAAGTTCACGAGATTTAACAGCTGAAACCATTGCATCAATATCTTCGATAACCAGAATTGTTTCTTTATAATTGATACCCTTGAACAGCTCTAATAGTTCAATATCTGATTTAATATTTTGCAACATTAAAAAATGAATATGGCGTTTAAAATTTAGACTTAAACCACGGATTAGCGAAGTTTTACCAGTTCCAGGGCGTCCATAAAACAAATATCCACGATTAAAAGGAATATCTAGTGAATTATACCAATCTTCCGAATTAATAAATCGCTGGAAATCGTCTCTAATATCGTCTTTTAGCTTGTTTTGCAATATGATTGTATCAAGTTTTCTAGTGTTGTTTGAAGCTTCACCAGTCCACTTACCTTCTTTGTTGATATAAATTTGTTGTTTCCATGTACTGGAAGTAAGACTTTCAATATATTTGGTAATACATAGTTGACAGAATTCCTCAAGTACATCAGATTTAACAAACTGGTCAATTTCTACCCATAACTTTACTTTGTAATTTTCTCTTTTCTTTTCCTTGTCAGTATAAATAGTTACTAATTCAGTTCCAAGTTCGTATTTGATAATATAATTTTTAAATTTAATTTCCTTTATCTTATTTTGACTAACTACTTTATTTAAACCCAAATTAGATTTAATCCATTGGACATTCTCAGGTACAATAGGTTTTTCATACACATATTGTAAATCAGTTTCCTTTGAATAATCAATTTCTGAATTGGTTGAAAGATACCATGATACTGCCTTATACAACTCATTAATTTTTCTATTATCAGAAATATAAGGGATTTCTACAAATTTAATTTGTTTGACTGGAGTATTTAATATTTTAGCATAAGACCATCGAGCCCCATACCATGACTTTACTCCAACCCAATTAATAAATGTTCCTGTCTTATCTAACATAGTTTTTACTTGGGTAAATAAATAAGTTATCATAGTCATGACAAACAGCTGGGTAAGCGTATCAATAAAAAAGTTTCCTGTAGAAAAATTTTTAAATAGTTGTAGTTGTAAAATTGATTGAAGTTGATGCATAACTTGATGTTGAGATCCAACTCCTCCCATTCCATATCCACCCCCATACATTGGATTTGTCATTGGGATACCCATATCAGGCATTCCTGTAAATCCAGTTGCAGTTATTCCAGATGAAAAAGACATTTAGACTAATAATTTAAATATAATATTAAATCTTTAACTTGTTTTTATTAAATAAAAATTATAATCCGGACCAATTTGTTATTAAAGTGTGGTTTCCAGATTTGCTTACTTTGACAATACGTTTAATATATTTGGATAATTCCGAACGATTGAGTGAACCTAAATAATAAGTAAGAGAATTAGATTCTGTACCATCTAATTCATTTTTATCCCATGAATATTTATTTCCAGCCCATGCGAACAGAGTAATATTTTTAGGTACCAAATCCAAAATGGTTTTTGGATAATCTAGCCCATTAATTATTATGCTGTCACAAGACTTTATATCTTCAAACAATTCATTGGTAAGATTATCAGGGTATCGGGTACTAACATAATATTTGATAATTTGTCCAGATTTCTTATTAACAAATTTTAGGAGCGTAGGATTAATATATTTGGGAATTTTATTTGTATAAAACTTATAATAAAGTGATTGACTTATTGTAAATTTAGATTGGGTATACTTGGATAATTCTTTTTCAGATACTAAAATAAATCCAAAATTTAAAACATATTCTTTGAATTTGTCAACAAATCCATTTGATTCTACAGAAAATAAATCTTCTGACTCAGAACTAGTTCTTGGTAAACTATCCACAAATACAAATTCTTTGATATGTGATAAAAATTGAATTGGACTAATATCTAATCCAGAACCAATATACAATGCTTTGGTTTCTGTTGGTAAAACAACTTCTTCCATTAGAAATTTATTATTATATATTTAATATGTAAAATAAATTTAATAAAAAAATACTTAAAATTTATAATTTGATTTTGAGTTGAGTTAAAATTATGGACAAAAAGCCAATCCTGCCATTCCTGACATCATTCTGAATACATTGGTATAAAGTCCTGTCATAAATAAATGATAAGGTTTATCTGTTTCATAATTTTTTATACCTGGTTCACATTCTAAAATAATTTCTACATCATCCATCCTTGATAAATTTATTGATTTCATTGTATCCAAATCCAGCTTGTTATTAAAATATTTTTTAAATTTTTTGATATCTCTAAGTTGTTCATCTATACACAAAATACATAAATCCAAACCCATAAAATGCACATGGACAAGTTCTTCTTTTTCAAACCAAATAGGATGCTTATTTAAAAATAGACCTACTGAATCTATTTCTATTCTATTTAGTTCATCTAATTCATTAAATTCCTTATAATCAGGATCATATGGAAAAAACATTAACATTTGGACAGGATGATTATATGCTAGTCTAATTTTTTTACCAAAATGCATTAATTCTGTACCCGTTTCCTGAGTTTGAATTATAACTTGTTCAATACAAACATTTTTTAAATATTCAGACTTAATATCAGATGAATATATATTTTTTCCAGAATAAATAGCATCAATTGAATATTCAGAATATTTCCAATAGTTATATTTAGGTAAATTTTCAATTATTATTTTTACTCGATGGTATAACAAAAATTTATTTGGTATTCCATATAACATATTTTCAAATGTAAATACTTTCAAATATATTACATTTGGTTCTATTAATATATCTTGGTCATCAATTAATTCTAATAACACGATGGAAAAAAAATCACGATAAAATATTGTTGAACCCCCTATTTGTAATCCAAATCGTAAATCTTTTAAAGCCAGCAAATCTTTTCTAGTAAAATCATGTTTACACGTAATCTTAATATATATATCGTATAGAGAAAAATTTCTGTCAGTTTCTACATTTATTATACCTATTTTAGTTCCATCCCATAAACTATATTTATGCACAATATTAGTTGAATTTAAATCCAGTTCTACAGATTCGGCCATAGAATCCAAATATAATCTAGTTTTGTAATTGCTAGATTCTTCTTTTAAATCTGATAGTAAAGATTGTTCTTGTTCTTTCAAATCTTTTTCTATTTCGTATCTTTCTGATTCAACCAAATAATTATCATTAAGTTTAGATCTTGGTATATATACTCCTTTGTTTTTCCCAGTAAAATAATCATTTTCTACTCCATGAGCTATATCTGCTATACATTCTCCTGTAAATGAATTATGTTTATAATCATAATCAATTGGGTCTCGCATTTCTTTTATTACTAATAGGTACTAATTTTTAAGTAATATAATATTTAAGTAAAAATTGAAAAAAATATATATAAACAATAATTAATAATATAAAATACGACTCTAAGATGGATTCAAATAAAATAATTGAGGAGGTGGTTGGTCAAATAGTTAACCAAGTTATTAATAAAAATGAAGTTGATAAAGACGAAATTGAATTGGAAAAAGAATTTGAAAAAATGTTATTATCTAATAACAAAAAAAAAATTAATCAAGTTAATCAGGTTTATCAAGTTAATCAAGTTAATCAGTTTAATCAGTTTAATCAAGTTAATCAAATTAATCAGGTAAATCAGGTTTATCAAAGACAATATAGACCTAGACCAATACTTCGTAGTCATATAAAATCTGACCAAGAGGTAAAATTATTTGCGAGTGCATCGATAACATTTTATCAAAATTCACGAGGATATTTGATAGCAAACGAGTTTAGATGGAGAGAACAAAAGAATTTTTTTCATCCAATAGGTGGAAAAGTAGAGCCAAGAGATTGGGATATATTATTTACAGCAGTAAGAGAATTTGTAGAGGAAACAAATTTCTTTTTAGAAAAATCGATTACTGAAAAAAATAGTATATATAAATTAACAGCATTGATTTATAATCAAATAGCTGATAAAGTAAAGTATTTGGATAAAGAGGTAAGTCCAAATGGTCCTTTATACCATAGATTTTTTATTTTTAATATAAATAGATTTACAAATTTAAAATTGAGAAAGTTAATCGTATCGCTTCCAGAATTTTATAATGAATTATTAAAAAATAATTTAAGAAAAAATACCGAATTAAATTATTTAATTTGGTTATCTGATTATGATTATGTAGAAAAAAAAAATGAAATAGGTTTTTTACTAAAACACAATATTGATAATATAAATAGTTTTGTATAAACCAAAAAATGTCTTATAAAATAATATAAATGAATATCAAAAAAATAATATAAAATATTTTTAAACAAACTTAAAAAATATTTTTATATCTTAATATAATATATATTATATTAAATGTCATCAATTAATAGTATGTTAATTTCTGGTCAAGTTCAAACTGGAAGTTCTGGTACCAATAATCAAACTGCTACATCAGGAACTACCGCAACTGCAACAACTACAACAATAACAACTGATGTTGATATTTTTCCTGTAGGAAAAAGTATTAATCCTACAAACTTTGTATACGATGGTCAAACTGTTCTTATGATTAATTCAACCTTAAATCCTAATGCCAACATTGTAAAAGCTCAATATTTTGATCCTGTATATGGTGGTGTACCTGGTGGTTTAATGAATTTTGATAGTTGGAATTTTGACATGGTTCCCAATAGTTATTTAAATGGTTCATACAGTTCATCTGCCTTATTATCAGAACCAACTTATTTATTTAATAACTTACAACCAATTACAAGTGCTTTAGGTCAATATACATTAGATATTCAAAATGACAATGAACAAGTTAACTCATCTGGTGATTCAAACAAGACTCTTTTCTTCAGTTTAACTTCACAACCATATGTTTGCTTCAAAGGTTCATTCTATACAACTCCTACACAAATAAACGTTATGCCTGGTTATTCTGCTAACAATTCAGACAATTTCTTATTTACTTCTAACTATTATGTTCAACAAAAGAATGAAATTATTATTGTCCAATTAGTATTTACAGTTTCAAACACCAATTCATTAAATGCTAACAACATTGGAGTTGGTTTAACTAGTGGTTCTCCTACTGTAAGTGTAATTGTATACAACAAAGTTATTTCTAAGGATGCTTTAGCAAGCTTAGCTTCAGGTTCATCAACTGATGGATTAAAGACTAAAATATACACTGCAGGTCCTATTCCTTTACAATACACTCAAAATGGTACTCCATTTAATCCTCAAGTTGGTTCATTCAGTTTAAATAACAATGTACCTATTATCATTGCTCCCGGATACAACAAACAATACGCAACTATGCCAATTGTGTATGTTGCTCCTAAAGCTGGAACTTTATCAGGTTCAACTGTATATTATCCTCAATATCTTAACCAAGGTGGTTCATCACCAAGTTCTGGTTACCAAATTGATAATTACCTTCCTATACCTAATCCTCTTAATGTATCATTACCTACTAACTCAGCTCCTCATCCATTTGGTCACTTTGTAGTTGGTGTTGCTTATTCTTCAGACTATGCTACTTTCCAACCTGGTTCAGCAATTTATGCCGAAGTATTAATCAAGAACATTTGGAGATCACCTATTTCAGTATACCAAAGTTACCAAGCATTCTCAACCAATGATATGGCTACCAAACAAGTAGTTTTACTTTTCGGTAAGACATTTAATGGTGGTACATTCTTGGTTACAAACTCTGGTACCCCAATTAGTATGATTGATAATTATGCTGTAACATCATTAAGAAACTTTATGAGTATTATGAGAGCTGTTATTGCTTATTTTGATGGTTCAACTTCACTTGTAGATTATTTTATTAATTCTAATGTTGTTCAACAAATCAATGCCTTATCAAATGCTAATATTAATGTATTAACATTACAACCATTATTAGATGGTGCTATTGCTAATCCCCAAACTGTACTTACTTGTCCTAATATGTATTACTTATTACTTAAGACACCTAACACAGTTAATATGACTGTTGACCCAACTAATCAAGTTGTATTTGGTCAAAATATTGGTGCTAACTACTTTGGTTTACCTAACAGTTTATTATGTGCCACTGGTGATTGTAGATATTACAGTTCAGATTTATCTTTATTAAGTGTATCAGATGGTCAATTGTTTGGTAATTCAATTTATGCTGGATTAAATACTATTAATAATCAACAATTCTATACTTTAATTGTTTTACCCGAAGCTTTATTCAATGGTTTACCATTAGCAACTACCAACAATGTATTAGCAGTTTACTCTACTGTTTCAACAATATTCTATATTAATACTACTGCTAATGCTTCAACTCAATTTGTACCTCAATCAGCTAGTATTACAAGCTCTGGTACTACCACAGGTACTTCATCTAACTTTACTATCACCCCTACCTATAATATTAGTAAATTAATATTATCTGCTTCCAATGTTAAAATTATCTAAATTTAATTAAATTTAATTAAAATAAGTTTGATATCTGTATATTATTTTTAATGTATATAAACTAAAAATTTAATTTAGTTTATTCAGTAATAAAAAAATCTTAATATAATCTAAATAACAATTAATTTTATGAATAGTTTACAAGATATCAAAATAGTTTATAAAAAACCAAATGAATATGATAATGCCACATTATCTATGTATTCAAATTACACTAACGACACAGATAATTTAGATAATAAAGAAATAGTAAATCAAGATAATAATGTTAGTGAATTAAAAAAATCAGAATCAGATAATGAATTACAAAAAAATTATTCAGATGAACAAATAGAACAAATAGTTTTAAATATAAAAAAAAATATTGTTAATTACAAATCAAAAGAAGATGTAATTAGATTCATAGATAAATTTTTTGAATTAAATAAATTTAATGATAACTCTAAAAATAAAATTTTAATAAAATTAGATAAAATTATTATCGAACAGGTAAAAAATATAGACAACAAACAATCAAATTTAAATTCAAATAATATTACAAATAAGGAAAATGATAATAAAAATGATGTTGAAAATAAAAATAATATTTTTGGTTTAGGATTAAATTATTGGTT
>JACCDY010930356.1_pt1 | contig 14061 bp, 15 predicted proteins | sample 7446391 | NCBI WGS metagenome assembly JACCDY01 (sample SAMN15323451, study PRJNA562643) | freshwater metagenome | isolation source: river surface water | place: USA:Blue River Watershed | collected 2017-08-18 | reverse complement strand
TCGATCCTGGACCCTGGGCTTCAAAGGCCCATGTGCTAGCCACTACACAATGGCGGAACCTATATTCTCCCTTATCTTCGGCAGTGCTCGCGACCACTAAACTCATTTCTTATGGGAAGCCAATCACATGAGCGCGATGAAGTAGACCGCCTCATAGCCGCGTGGAAGCGCGAACGCCCTGATTTAGACCTCTCTCCCCTTGCAGTCCTTAGTCGCATTACCCGTATTGCGCGCCATCTCGACATTGCGCGCCGTGATGCATTCGGTGAGCTAGAAAATTGGGGATTCGATGTTCTTGCAGCACTTCGCAGAGCTGGCGAACCGCATCAACTATCCCCTGGTCAACTGATGCAAGAAACGCTTGTAACTAGCGGAACTATGACCAATCGACTTGATCGCTTAGAAGAGTTGCAACTGATTACTCGCGAGCCAGATCCCAACGATGGACGTGGCTCACTTGTCACACTTACCCGTGCAGGAATGCGTGCCGTCGATTCAGCTATGGAAGATCTTTTAGAAAATGAGCGCGAACTTCTGCGCAATCTCAGCGCAAAAGATCGCGAAGTTCTGGCCGATTTATTAAGCAAACTAGTTACTGAATTTGATGAGAGTTAATTAGTTACTAATTACTTTGGCGCCATGCACTGGCCCATGTGCTCGGGCAACACTTCCCACAACTCCGCTAGCCGTTAGCGCAACTGCAAGATCTAAACCGGAATCTTCATCAGCTACTAAGAATGCAACTGTTGGACCAGAGCCCGAAACGATTGCGCCTAGCGCTCCATAGTCGCGTCCCACCTCAAGCACCAGACTTAACGCCGGCCGCAGCGAACATGCTGCGTTCTGCAGATCATTGGTGAGCGCTCGTCCGACAGCTTCGGCATCTGCAGCAAGAAGAGATTGCATTAAGACATCAGAAACTTGAGGAGGTGCAATATCTAATTCAGCCCGCATGCGATCGCACTCGGCATACACGGCAGGAGTTGAAAGTCCAACGCTAGAGAGCGCAAGCACCCAGTGATAAGTACCGCGCGAGAGAGCGGCAGTGAGCTGATCACCGTGGCCTTGGCCAATTGCTGTTCCACCAGAAATCATAAATGGCACATCGCTACCCAGTTCAGAACCAAGAGCATGCAGCTCTTCGCGCGACATTTCTAGTTGAAAGAGCGCATCCATAGCCACCAAAGTGCCCGCCGCATCCGCACTTCCGCCCGCCATTCCACCTGCTACAGGAATAGATTTCTTAATCTCGATATGGACATCGGTATCAAATTCGAATTTCTCACCGATTAACTGCGCTGCTTTGACCGCTAGGTTGGAGTGATCTTCCGGAACGCCGTGGGTGTGTTCGCCACTGACTGCAATTGTGACTCCGCTACCAGGCTTTGTTTTTGTGACAGTGACATCATCAAAGATAGAGATTGCTTGAAAAACCGAGACCAAATTATGAAAACCATCTGCCTCTTTTGGGCCAACAGAGAGCTGCAGATTCACCTTGGCAGGTACTCGCACAGTTACAGAACTTTGGGCCACGATAAAACTCTACCCAAGTTTCGCAATTGCGCAGAAGCTATGGATATCCAGCGATTCACCACGCAAGGTGGGATCAATACCTGCTTGTGTCAGTATCGCTTCAGCAGCTGCTGAACCGCCATACATTGATGAGAGCGCAGAACGCAGCATCTTGCGGCGCTGTGCAAATGCTAAATCAATTATTGCAAAGACTTTTTTGCGAAGTTCATCATCACCCGGAGTTGCTCGACGAGTAAATGCCACAAGTTTAGAATCAACATTAGGTTGCGGCCAGAAGATATTGCGTGAAACTGAACCTGCGCCCGTGACATCTGCCCACCATGCCGCCTTAAGGCTGGGAATTCCATACTCTTTTGAATTTGGCTTTGCGGCTAAGCGATCAGCAACTTCTGCCTGCACCATCACAACGCCACTACGTAGCGAAGGAAGAATCTCAAGTAGGTGCAGGAAGACAGGGACAGAGACGTTGTACGGAAGATTGGCAACTAAAACAGTTGGGTCCGCAGGTAACGTCTTTAGCGTCAGCGCATCTTCATTGATAACAGTAAGTAAGTGAGCGCGATCTGTATGGGCTGTGGCAGTAATCGGCAATTGGTTTGCTAGGCGAGCATCGATTTCAACAGCAATGACTGATCGTGCTTCTTCTAGCATCGCCAAAGTAAGAGAACCTAAACCAGGGCCAATCTCTAGCGCAATATCAGTTGATGTAACTCCGGCGGTGCGAACAATCTTGCGACAGACATTGGCATCGTGGACAAAGTTTTGACCGAGAGATTTAGATGGTTTGAGATCGAGTTTGGCTGCTAGTTCGCGTATTTCGCCTGCTCCCAGCAAGCTCATGCGAAGGACCCAAAGATTCGTTCTGCGTTATTTGAAAGCGCTGTTGCGAGCTCAGCAACATCTTCATTTCGTTCTGTGGCCATCGCGCGAACAATGTTGGCGATTTGAGCTGGGGTGTTAAGGGCTCCACGATGAGGCGCCGGCGCCAAAAATGGTGAATCAGTTTCAACCAATAATTGGTCATGTGGAACGAGCTTGACCGCATCGCGTAGCGCAGGTGCATTTTTAAAAGTCATCGTTCCCGCAAAAGAAAGTATGTAACCACGCTCAATACAAGTCTTCGCCATTTCGACATCGCCTGAGAAACAATGAAAGACAGTCTTTTCAGGAGCTCCTACTTCAAGCAGGATAGAAAGAACATCTTCGTGCGAATCACGATCGTGGATCACGAGAGCTTTCTTGGTTCGCTTGGCTAAATCAATATGCCACTTAAAGGAATCTTGTTGGCGCTTACGTAGCTCTGGTGGAGTACGAAAGTAATCAAGACCCGTTTCTCCGATGGCACGTACTCGCGGTTCTTGAGCCAACTTTTCGATAATCGCCCAATCTGCCTCCAGATCTGCAACGACTGGTGCTTCATTGGGATGGAGCGCAACGGCCGCAAGCACTCTGCCCGGAAAGGCGTTTGCCATATCTACGCACCATTGCGATTGCTCAGCTGAATAACCGACCTGCACGATGCGATCGACATTAACTGATTTAGCATCATCTAAAACTTTTCTGACAGCATCTGAATCAGGGGCCTCGTTGGTGACAATCTCGATATGCGCATGTGCATCAACTGTTGGAACAGGTAGTGGCTCCGGTAGCGGTGCTTGTTCGCGATCGATATCGCGATTGTGGCGATCAGCCATAGAAAATTACTCTTTAACTTCTAACCGCGGAAAGAGAACAGGTGTCTTTGTGACAGTTGCGCCTGGCGGTAGCTGTCCCCATGTGGCAACGCCGCTAATGTGTTGTGCACCTATTTCACCGAGCGCAGCTTTTGCACCGAGTGATTCCCAAAGAATTTCTGTGGTCGCTGGCATTACTGGATGCAACAGAACCGCAAGTGCGCGCAGTGATTCAGCGGTGTTGTAGAGAACTTCTTCGAGCACCGCTTGATTGGCAGGATCTTTAGCGAGAATCCATGGCTCTTTGATTGTGACAAAGCCATTGACCTGCTTACAGAAATCCATCACAGCGTTAATGCCACCTTGGAAATCTAGAGCAACCATTGCAGCGTCACACTTTTCAACAGTTGCAGCAAGCGCTGCAGAGAGAGTTGGATCTTGAGCAACCGCCGGAACTTTGCCTCCACAATATTTTTCAATCATGGCGGCAAGGCGGGATGCCAGATTGCCAAAGTCGTTGGCAAGTTCAGATGTGTAGCGCGCACTCATATCTTCCCAAGAGAATGAACCATCAGAGCCAAATGGAATTGCGCGTAAGAAGTAATAACGGAAGGCATCAACGCCAAAGTGGTCGGTGATATCAGAAGGTGCGATACCGGTGAGCTTTGACTTACTCATCTTTTCGCCGCCCACCAATAACCAGCCGTGTGCAAAGACTTTCTTAGGGATATCAATGCCAGCTGCCATCAACATGGCTGGCCAAATCACTGCATGGAATCGCAAGATATCTTTTCCGACCAAGTGCACATCAGCGGGCCATGTGGCTGCAAACTTCTTGCCACCTTCAGAGTCGGGTGCATCAGTTAAGCCCACTGCGGTTGCATAGTTGAGTAGCGCATCAAACCAAACATAGACAACTTGATCGGTATCCCAAGGAACAGGAATGCCCCAATCGAAGGTGGAGCGAGAGATAGATAGGTCAGAGACGCCACCTTCAAGAAACGCTATTACTTCGTTGCGCGCACTTTCAGGTTGGCACGCTTCAGGGTTCTTCTTGTAATGATCAAGCAGTGGTTGCGCAAATTCTGAGAGTTTAAAGAACCAGTTATTTTCATTAACCATCTCAATGGGCTTGCTGTGAATTGGACATAGCTTTTCGCCATCGGCATCAATCAGATCGCCCGGTAACTTAAACTCCTCGCACCCTACGCAGTAAGGGCCTTCGTATTTACCTGCATAGATATGTCCAGAATCTTTTAGAGATTGCAAGAACTTCTGAACGCGCTCAGTGTGTCGAGGCTCTGTTGTGCGGATAAAGTCATCGTTAGCAATATTGAGCGCAGTCCAGTTAGGTTTCCATGCGTCGGCAACTAACTTATCGACCCATGCTTGTGGGGCAACGTTATTTAGTTCAGCGGTGCGCATGACCTTCTGGCCGTGTTCATCTGTGCCAGTTAAGAACCAGACGGATTCACCACGTTGACGATGCCAACGAGTAAGAACATCTCCCGCCACCGTTGTGTACGCATGGCCAATATGTGGCGCATCATTTACATAGTAAATAGGCGTGGTGAGGTAGAAGGATTTCATCTGCTCATCTTATTCGCATCGACTACCGCTGCATAAACGATCTTCTTCGGGAGGTCGAACTCTTCTGCGACTGTGGCGATCGCTGCTTTTCGGTCCATTCCAGCGGCCTCATATTCACGGACGCGGGCAACTGCGCCATCTGCAGTTCTGATTTCAGAGCCTTCTTCAATTCCTGCAAAGACCAGAGTGATTTCACCGAGAATTTCGCGGCTTTGCGCCCACCCAATTAGTTCGGCAATCGTTCCGCGAATAGTTTCTTCATATGTCTTTGTCATCTCGCGACATATTGCTGCCTTGCGATTTTCACCAAGAACTGATGCGGCATCAATCAAAGATTCAAGTAAACGATGTGGCGCTTCAAAGGTAACTATGGTGCGTTCTTCAAATCGTAGCTTTTCGTAGAAGGCACGACGGGCACCTTGTGCACGTGGCGCAAAACCTTCAAAGGTAAAGCGATCGGTAGGTAACCCCGATAGTGCAATCGCCATCATAGGAGCGCTTGGGCCAGGGATTACAACTGTTGGAAGATTCTCCGCGATGGCATCTCGCATCAAGCGAAAACCTGGATCACTAATTGTTGGCATTCCAGCATCTGTAACCACGAGAACTTCTTTACCTTCGCGCAGAAGTGTAAGAATTTCAGAGGTACGTTCTTTCTCATTTCCTTCAAAGAAAGAGATGATGCGAGCAGTAAATGTCACTTCCAGATCCGATGCCAGACGATGAAAACGTCGAGAATCTTCAGCAGCGATAATTTCAGCGCTTTCAATTGCTTTCTTCAGACGTGCGCTTGCATCGAGCGGATTTCCTAGTGGAGTCGCTGCAAGTACTAGTGTCATATGCGCATCTTCCCATATTCTGTACTCATGGTTGCAGGTATCGCTCCGATACTCATCGCACTGGCTTCATTTTTTCTACGTCTGTTTAATCTGGGAGATATCAAGACTTTTATCTTCGATGAGGTCTATTACGTCGATGGTGCGCGCGATTTACTGAAATACGGCGTGGAAGTTTCTGGCAATAACCCTGAATTTATTGTCCATCCGCCAATCGGCAAATGGCTCATTGCAAGCGGGATACAAATATTTGGCGATAACGCTTTTGGCTGGCGCTTTGCTACAGCTCTCGCAGGTTCGCTCATGATCCTGCTTATCGCTCTCATTGCACATCGCCTCTTTAGAAACCCACTCTTAACTGGCCTTGCAAGTGCACTGATGGCAGTCGATGGAATGGCGCTGGTGCATTCTCGAACAGCGCTACTCGATAACTTCCTTGCGCTCTTTATTTTGGCAGCAACCTACCTCTTTCTTCGCCGCCAATACTGGTGGACAGCCATTGCGCTCGGTTTAGCGCTCGGTACAAAATGGAGCGCGGTGTACTTCATCGCCATCTTCGGATTGATTGCCCTTTATCGCGCCTTTACTCATCACACCGGCAAAACACTCATTCGCCCAACCTTAGAACGCGTTGCGCAGTTCGCTCTTATCCCAGCACTAATTTATTGCACATCATGGATAGGTTGGTTTATCTCCAATCGCGGATGGGGTCGCGATTATTCTGCAAATATAGTTTCTTCATTTATTCATTACCACCAACAGATTCTTGGTTTTCATACCTCGCTCACCGAGAAGCACACCTATGAGGCCAACCCTTGGAGTTGGTTGATTATGGGAAGGCCAACCTCTTTCTTCTACGAATCACCAAAAGGTTGTGGTGTAGAAAGTTGTTCGCAAGAAATTTTGGCGCTCGGAACACCGCTGCTCTGGTGGAGCGCAACTGCAGCTTTATGCGTTGTTGTAGGTATGTGGTTACGTGGTGCGCTAGCGCGCCACTTTGATCCTGCGCTGACAATCATTGTCGCTGGCATGGCTGCTGGTTATCTTCCGTGGTTCTTCTACCAATCGCGCACAGTATTTACCTTTTACGCGATTGTCTTTCAACCATTTCTTATCTTGGCCTTGGTCTACTGCGCACAGATGGCACTTACTAAATTCGGCAGAAAAGGCTTAATCGCAATTGCTTTGCTCTTTATCTTGATAGCGCTTAACTTTGCCTATTTCTTGCCGTTATACATGGGCGATGTCATTACCTATGAGTCATGGCGCGCTCGAATGTGGTTCCCGAGCTGGATTTAAAGCGCTGAACTACTGGTTGGCAGCGCGGCTATCGCGCAGGCGACGAACAGCTTCTTCAGCCAATTGCTGATCAAAGATTTCATCTTCTGATGGAGCAGCTGCTGCGAGCGCTTCACGCTCAAGACGTTGTTGCTCTTCGCTCCACTTGCCAGGTTCTGTCAGGTCGATAACGCGCTTTGCAGTTACCGCCTTTGGTGCATTCACATACGTTGGAAGCGGTACTTCATTTGGTTGCCATTCGGCGCGCGCTTGCGCAGTTCCTTTAGGCAGAAGCGTTACACCTGAAAGCTCGCGCTCTGAAAGTGGAATCCAATGTTCTTGGTTAATTACAGGTGGGTGCGCAGACTTAGAAGTAACTACATCTGCAAGGTTGGTATGAGAAACACCATCTGTTGTGCGATGAAGTTGATCAACACGGCGGCGTTGAATCTTTTCGTGGTTAACCTGTCGGCGCACATGTGCGATGTAGATAAGCAGCGCAGTGACAGGAATTGCAACAGAGATGTACGCGAGTGTTTGCATAATTGCACCTACAGTCGTGAGAATGAGTGTTGTAGTAATAAGGAAGAAAATAATTCTGCGGCGAAGAAGTTGTTGTGCGACTCGACCAGCTCGGTCGACATCTGTATAGATGGCTCCGGAGTTATTTACTGAGCCAGGATTTGCACTTGCAACTACTCGAAGAGCGCTCTTATATTTTTCAACGCTCTTTCCTGAGAATTCATTCTTATTATGTATCCAGCGAGGCAGAAAATAGGCAACCCACATGCCGATAATCGCTAGATAGATAATTCCTGAAGCCATGATGGGTAAAGATTAAGGGTGAGCCCCTTGAACCCTGTGGATTTCAAGGGGGGTTTATTGAATTAATTCGTTGTACTTAACAAAGCAAACATGGTCTCGCCAAGCCCCATCTATATGCAGAAACGCTTTGCGATGGCCTTCAAATGTAAATCCGGCCTTCTCGGCGACCTTACATGACGCTGCATTTTCTAGGCGGACATTGATTTCAATCCGATGTAATCCCAATTCTGAGAATCCATAAGATGAGAGAAGTTGTACTGCTTGGGTTGTGTAACCGCGATTAGCGAAATTTCTATCAATCCAATAGCCAATATGGCCCGCACGTAAGGCCCCATAGATGACTCCGCCCAACGTAATCTGCCCAATCAAGTTTTCATCTTTCCAGATGAGAAATGAATATGAGCGTCCCGCGCGAGCCTCACGATTAAGCGCGTGCACCATCTCAAAGAAGGATGGGCGCTTGCTCACGAACTCACTTGCCGGAGTTCCCGCGGGGACTTTCGGAAGCGTTGCCTCCCAAGGGGTTAACCACTCTTTATTTTCTGCTCGGACTTCATTCCATTTAGCTCTATCGCGAAAACGTGCGGGGCGGAGCAAGATTTCATCTCCGTGGAGCACCAATGGCGACATGGCTATAGGTAGCGTCGTTCGAGAACAACCACAGTCACCTGTGCACCAGCTGAAAGATCAGTTTCGCCTTCTGGAACTACAATGAAGCAGTTGGCATCAGAGAGAGTGGCCTGTTCATCTTGCGAGCTCAGCGGCACTACAGATTTTCCATCTTCGCTCAAGATTGCCCGAACATACGAGCGCATTCCGCCAGAAGAAGAGAGCGCCTTTTCAAGTTTTGCCTTCACTGATGGGCGATGAATTGTTGCTGTGCCGAGCATCGTGCGAATCATTGGGCGAATCAAGAGTTCAAAAGATATGTATGCAGCGATTGGGTCTCCCGGTAATGTGACAACCGGAGTCTTATCTGGTCCGATTGTGCCGAAGTTATGACGGCCGCTGGATTCGATGGCAATTTCTACAGTTTTAATCTCGCCCATCTTGGTAAGAGTGCGGGTAATAAGATCAAATGAATCATCGTGGCGTTCACCGGAGATAATGATCAAATCCGCGCGAACAAGTTGATCTTCAATCACGCTCTGCAGTTGGGCTTCATCATCAGGGATTGAATGCACGCGATAGGCAACTGCTCCGACTTCACGGACTGCAGTTGTCAGTAGCCAAGAATTTGTCTCGTACTCTTCATCAGATTTCAGTGGCATACCTGGTTCAACTAAATCAGGGCCAGCAGAAATGACAACTACTCGTGGATGCGGACGGGTTGGAAGATGATCAAGGCCGATAGATGCAGCTAAACCAATCTGAGTTGAGCGAATGCGGCTACCCGCCTTCATGACCAAACGTTCACCGGCATACACATCTTCAGCAAGGGTGGCATCGTGAGCGTCAAGCAGCGGCATATCAAATGGCTCTAGTGGTTGGCAGAGCTCTAGAAGAGAGGTGAGTACTTCATCTACGCGCACACGTTCTGACATAATCACCAACCTTACTTGCAGAGTACTTACTTCGAGGGGATTTACATGGGTATCAGCGAAGAAAAGGCTGCACTTCGTACCCGATATCGCCAAGAACGTAACGCGCGTTACATCGAACATAGCTTTGAATATCTGGTAACATCGCAGGAATTTTCTGCAGCTAACATCATTGCAAGTTACCGCTCATACGGCGATGAACCAGATACTTCGGCGCTCAATCGAAAGATCATCGCACTCGGAAAGACCTTGCTGCTGCCCCGAATAGACGGGCAAACTTTGCAATGGGTGAAATGGAACGGCAAAGATTCATCCCTAACTAAGAAGAAAAAGATTGAAGAACCACTCGGCGATGCGATCTCTGATCTATCAGTAATTGATCTCATCGTTGTTCCAGCGCTTCGCATCGATCGCAAGGGATATCGCTTAGGACAAGGTGGCGGTTATTACGATCGCGCGCTTATAAATATTTCAGCTTTCTCTATCGGTTTGATTCATCCTGATGAGATTTCCAGCGAAGATTTACCTCGCGAAGAATGGGATATCTCTTTGAACGCAGCTGCGACTCCAGATTTGGTCTTGCGCTTTACGCGATAACTTACGGAAGATTGCGCGCAATAACGATGCGCTGAATCTGATTGGTGCCTTCGTATATCTGCGTCAATTTTGCATCGCGCATCATTCGCTCGACTGGATAATCTGACACATATCCATATCCACCGAGTATCTGCACAGCATCTGTTGTGACCTTCATGGCAACATCTGTCGCATAGGTCTTACTTGTAGCTGAGAAGAATTTAAGGTCTTTATCTAAACGCTCACTCTTAGCTGCTGCTGCATAGGTAATCTGACGAGCTGTTTCGACTGCGATAGCCATATCTGCCAACATAAATTGCACACCCTGGAAATCAAAGATCTCTTTTCCAAATTGCTTACGCTCATGTGAATACTTCTTGGCGAAATCAAGGGCTCCTTGAGCAATACCTAAAGCTTGTGCCGCGATGGTGATGCGAGTGTGATCAAGGGTGTCCATCGCCAAAGCAAAGCCCTTACCTACTTCGCTAATGCGACGGTCATCGCCGATTTCAACGTTGTCAAAATAAACTTCACGTGTAGGTGATCCTCTAAAGCCCATCTTCTTTTCGGGGGCTCCGAAAGAAACTCCTGCATCAGATTTTTCTAAGACGAACGCTGTGATTCCCTTTGATCCCAGAGATGGATCAGTTTGTGCAATAACTGTGTAGAACTCGGACTCTCCTGCGTTTGAAATCCACTTCTTGCTGCCATTAATGACCCAGCCATCGCCTTTACGTTCAGCTTTTGTCTTAAGCGCTGATGCATCTGAGCCCGCCTCTGATTCTGAAAGGCAGTATGAGAAACCTTTTCCTTGCGCCAGCGGACGGAGCCAGCGCTCTTTCTGCTCTTTGCTTCCACTCAAGATAAGTGGGAGCGAGCCCAACTTATTTACTGCAGGTATCAGAGATGCAGATGCACAGACGCGTGCAACTTCTTCGATGATTAAACATGCAGCAAGCGCATCAGCGCCATCACCACCAAATTCAGTGGGAACGTGTGCGGCAAAGAGACCTGCTTTAACGAGCGCGTTATGTGCTTCTTGTGGGTAGCGATGATCAGCATCAACTGCTTGTGCAAATGGTGCAATCTCTTTTTCAGAGAGCGCACGCACGCTGCTACGAAGTTCGTTGTATTCAGCAGGAAGAGTAAAGATGTCTTCAAGACTCATGACTTTTCCTCCTTCTGAGTGCGTCGTTGCAATTGGCTCAGATAATTATTGTATTGGGCTAGCTCATCTGGTTCACCCATGGCAGCCATTCGGGCTTCATTACGGTCGATGCGCTTGGTTTCACGTTTGTCATCACGCATCCACTGAATAAAGGTGGCAACGAGCGCCAAGATGATTGGAATTTCGCCCATCGCCCAACCAATCGAACCACCAGCGTTCTGGTCGGCAAGTAAATCTGTGAGCCATGGTGTTTGAAGTGAGGCGTAGTAACCACCATCAAGCAGTGTTGATGCTGAGATAAGTGCGATAGAGAAGAAAGCATGGATGCTCATGGCTGCAAAGAGAACCACGATGCGCACGATGTATGGAATCTTCTTTGGGTTTGGATCAATTCCGATAATGACGTGGAAGAAGAGGAAGCCCGCCAAGAGGAAGTGAATATTCATAAAGAGGTGGCCGGCATGTGATTGCATCAAATTACCGAATAGATCGGTGAAGTAGAGAACAAAAAGTGAGCCATCAAAGAGGGCGAGGGCAGAAATTGGATTAGTAAGTATCACTGCGTAACGAGAATGTAAGAGTGCAATCAACATCCCGCGAACACCACGTTCTTCTGGCGTGCGACCGATTGGAAGGGTACGAAGCGCCAAGGTAACAGGAGCACTAAGTACTAGGCCGATTGGAGCAATCATTCCGATGACCATGTGAGCAATCATGTGATATTCAAATGAGAAGAGCGCGTAAACACCAAGGCCACCACTTGTTGCAAAATCAATTGCTGAGATAGCCAATGCAAATGAAATTGTTCTACCGACAGGCCACTTATCTCCGCGCTTCGTTAAAACGACAACGCCTTTGATATAGAGCGCGACCAATAGGATCAGAATTCCCATAATGAGCGCATCTGGCTGATAGAGCAGCAATATGCGCGCCAAAGTTGGTTCTGCCGGAGTTGCAAAACCAACAATAGAAAGTGCTGGAGAGATGCTGAGGTCACCACGTGTCGGCGGTTCGGTCTGTGCTAACCAACTTCCGAGGAAGAGCAGCGTTGTCATAATCAAGGCTTCAACGACAACAAAACGTCCTATTAATTTGATTCCAGTTGAACTACCTTGCGCTAATCCGCGGCGATTGCGATAACCCAAGAAGAGCAACACAAATGTGAGCGCAGCTTTCAAGACCACTATGCGCGCATAACCAGATGACCAGGCATCCATGAAATTTAAGCGTGCCCAAGCGTTGGCAATTCCGCTCACAACAACTGCAATTGCAGTCCAAAGCGCCATCTGACTAAAGCGAGGAAGTGCGAACTTACGTTCACTATCGGGCAGAGCCACGATGGCAAAGATTCCACCAACCCAGAGCGAAAGTGCCACCACATGCACAATAAGAGAGCCAATCGCTAACTGGTGTGAGCCGCTTGCAGCGCTATGGCTCTGGAAAATTGGAATTATTAGTGTGATCAGCGAAAAGAGCAAAAGCATAGCTGCGGCGAGGACGGACCGAACAAATCGAATTGCCAGTGCAATCACTGCGATCAAGAGAGTTTGAACGCCCAGATACTGACCAAGATCTACCTGCGTGAGAAATGAACGCACGGTATTGCGCTCGAGCGCATCTGCAAAAGATGTACCCAGAATATTGGCTAGCGTCAGAAAGATATGAAGAACGCTGGCGATTAACCAAATTCCAGCAAAAGCAGTTGCACGTTTACGTACCTTGAGAGCACCCTCTTGTAGCTTTCCTTGGTTTTCAACTAAGAGGAAAGCCATTGCCAGCAACGCACCTACAACTGCAAATGCTGCAATGAAAGATATGGACTTATTGAAAGTTGCCAGTTCGCTCATCGATCGCGATAAAGCTTTCGTGCATATAGCGATAGCGCAATCGTGACGATGATTGCTGCAGCTAATAGGCCTAAGACAAAGATGGTTGTGCCTAGGTCATTACCCGATGGCGTTGGAGTCATGGATGGTTCAGGCGCTGGGGTGGCAATAACTGTGGGTTCTAAAAAGTTAAATGTGTAACTTCCAATGAGAGGAACTTCGTTTTCGGCTAGAAGTGAGTAGTTGACTGTATAGATTCCAGTCTTTACCAACTGCTTGAGCCCGATGACCGCATTAACTCCATCGACCATAAGAGCGCCATCATCTACACGAACGCCAGTTGGATCCGTCACCGAGATTTCATTGCCAGTATCCATTAATGGAAATTCTGTGGTGATTGTTATTGCACTTGGCGCACTTTCAAGAGATGCACCTGGGATCGGAGATGTCGAAACTAAAGTATTTGCATTCGCTGGAGATGTGGCGAGAACAAGAAGCCCAACAACAAGTGCAAGTACGTTGGCCCGCTTCATTTCATCCTCTTTCTCGTCATCACTTATGCTCAGGAGCACCGTGGATTCGCGCCTATCGTCTCACTTCTTTAGACTTAGGGCTAGACAACCCTTACGAGAAAGGTCACACACTTTGCCTACATACCAATATGCATGCATCGCATGCGACCACGCCTTTGAGGCTTTTCAGTCTTTCTCTGATGCGCCCCTTACCGAATGCCCTGAATGCAAGGGCGAAATTCGAAAGGTCTATTCAACTGTAGGAATTGTCTTTAAGGGATCTGGTTTTTACAAAACTGACTCTGCAGTCAAGCCAGCACCTGCTGCAAAGACTGAAACTTCAAGCAGTTAACTAATCCAAAACGCTAACTAGTCATGGTGTGGGGGTTTGTCCCCTTTTATTTCAGCGATTCGCTTAGCATCTTCGCTCTGATCTTCGCGTGGATCGCGTTCATCTTCAGTTGTTGCAGGAAACACATCGCTCATGCGTGCAATCATCTCACTTTAATTAGAGTCAGATAGGCACTTCCACCATAATTAGGTCTATGTTTGAGAATCTAGGTCGAGTACTCGTTAATTACCGAAAAGCTGCAGTTGCCCTCTTTGTTATTGGAATTTTGTTAGCTGGCGCTGTCGGTTCACTCATCTTCTCTCGCCTTGATTCAGGTGGCTACTCAGACCCAAATAGTGACTCATATAAAGT
>JACCDY010143027.1_pt1 | contig 14061 bp, 12 predicted proteins | sample 7446391 | NCBI WGS metagenome assembly JACCDY01 (sample SAMN15323451, study PRJNA562643) | freshwater metagenome | isolation source: river surface water | place: USA:Blue River Watershed | collected 2017-08-18 | reverse complement strand
TGTCACACCGTAAGTTTCTTGTTTGCTGGTATTTTTATTAATTAGAGCATTTTCTGGTTCATCAGCACTACTTGCAAATCCATTTGCAGGACAGTCATCCGCAAAACCATTGTCAAAACACTCTAAATACTCACGATAGTCCTCATTCACATCACCGTTGTTACCTTTACGCTTTGCGTGACGGTACCAAGTTGTAAGGCTGAGTTTTTCTTCATTGCTTAGTTTGTGTGTGCCAGCAAAGCTAACTTGTTGCGACTTGTTTTCTGTGATGTCGTAGAAAGTGTAGCCTTGACGATAGTTAGTTGTGTACATATCGTGAGGTGCTAAGCCGTTACCCTTTAGATCACTAGTACCACCCATGACTGAAACATTCCAGCTCGTTTTTTCTGTGTCACGACCAAACTTAATGAAAGCATTTGTCAACTTGCTGTCTGACTTCTCTCTCCAACCATCTTCTTTGAATGTTGTAGCAGCTGCATAGGCGTGGTAACCATTACCGAGGTTTCTACCTACGCCCACATCGGCTCTTTGTCTACCAAAGCTACCTGCTGTTAATTCAACTTCATTGCCTTCATGCGTTAGACCATTTTTTGTGGTCATCACTAGAGCACCAGATAGGGTGTTCATACCGTACATTGGGTTTGAACCAGGAATCATCGTGATTGTTGAAATAGCTGACTCTGGCAACATATCCCAACTAATAACGTCACCAAATGCCTCGTTGATACGAACGCCATCTAAGTACGCTGAAATACCTTGAGCAGATCCAAGCACAGGAGACAAGCGTTGACCACGGTAGTTAAGATCTAACTGAAATGGATTGCCCTGAATCTCATTTAAGTTAACGCTGGCAGCACTTCTGCCTAATAACTCTGAGAACGAGCTAGATTTTTGTGACTCAATATCGTTTTCTCTTAAAACTTGAATGTTGCCTGGATATTGGTTCAATGGAATATTAAAACTTGCCACAGGTGATACGCCCACCACCTCAACAGTAGGTAATGTGCCAACCACGTCATCAGCGTGTGCCAGGGTCATAATTAGTTGCGCACTAGCTAATGCAATTGGTGTTAATAAACAGGCTAATTTTTTATTTCTTTTTTGGGTTTGCATGATTGTTCCAAATGTGACAAATTTGATAAGGTTGAACGATAATTCTTGAGCACACACAAAGAAATAGGAAAAGTTCCCAAAATGCCCCTGCTAGTGGTAATTACCGATGACCATCCTGTGGTTCGGACTGGATATAAACGCTTGCTGTCGCTAGAAAGCGACATTGAGGTAATTGCCGAGTTTGATAACGGCGAGGATACCTACAACTGGTTTCAGGATCATGTGGCTGATGTTCTGATTATGGATATCTCTATGCCTGGCGTTGGCGGTCTTGAGACTCTCAAACGCCTGCGTGCAAAAAAAATTAATACAAAAATTATTATGTTGTCGATGCATGACAACCCAACATTGATTCAACAGGCTCTAGATTTTGGTGCCAATGGTTTTTTGAGTAAAAGTAGCGAACCTGATGAATTAATTAACGCCATCAGCTATGTCATGAACGATGAAGTTGTCGTTAGCAAAGATTTACAGGAATTACTTGGGGCTAATGATGGTGCCCCACATGAGCAATTAAGTGCTCGAGAATTCGGTATTCTTTTAAAGTTGGCCGAGGGTGTGAGTGCCAAAGATATTGCAACTCAGTTTCATCTGAGCCCTAAAACTGTGTACAACTATCAAACTCAAATTTACAAAAAATTAAACATTGAGAATGGCGCACAACTTACTCAGTACGCCTTACAAAATAAGTTACTCAAGGGTAATTAAGTTCATTCAATGAAACTAAACCAATACATCGGAAAGCGCTTGGCTGGTTTGGCTGTGACCTTATTGAGTATTTTTTTGTTAATTGCACTGGTACAAGCAACGATTAGTATTCAACGAGAGAAAAAAGGCACCGAACAATTACTACTTCTCTCTCAAGAGTTAGACCACTTAAAGCAAGCCGGACTGAATGACTTTACGCCTCAACTCAATCAGCTAATCGCTCTCAGTCAATCAGATGAGTTTAGGCACATCAAGATTACTTTTAAAGATGCCAAGGGACAAATTATTGCGCAAAGCAATCCCGACAAAAACATTACTGTTGCCGGCAATTTACTAGGGCGATTAATCCGAGTTTTTCATGAGAACTCTACAGATGAAGTCATCTCAGCATCATGGCTAATTAAAGGGCCCGATAGAACTGTTACCGTATATATTAGTCCAGATACAGCCAGCGAACAAAACGAAGCTGCCGCTGCGTTATTCGGCTCATTTTTAATGTTAATTGCGTTAACAGCAGCACTCTACATAGGCGTTAAGTTAACTTTACAGCGTGCTCTAAATCCTCTGAAAGAAGCATTAAATCAATTAGAGGATTTGGCTCATAATAAATACGATGGGGTTTTAAAAGAGTCAAAAATCTCTGAAGTAAAAGCTGTCAATGATGCTATCAATGCACTATCTCAATCATTGATGCAATTAGAAAACTCCATGCAAATGTTAAGCGCCAAATTGGTGAGTTCACAAGAAGATGAAAGAGCAAGGATCTCTCGAGATCTTCATGACGAATTGGGGCAAAAAATTGCCGTGATTCGTTACAACACTAGCTATTTACAAAAGACCCTAGAAACAGCCTCATCTGAAAACTCTGCACAAGCCATTAATGACATTGCTCTGGCAACTAAGGATATTGATCAAGAACTGAAAAAAATATTAAAAGAGTTACGCCCCCAACAACATTTATTAAATATAGATAATCAATCATTAAAAAATCTATTACTTAATTTAATTAATGGCTGGCAATCGACCACTGGCAAAGAATGTCAATTTAACTATCAAATTGAACTTGGCGATATTAATTTCGACCAAAACATTGCTCTGACGGTTTTTAGAATCACTCAAGAAGCACTAACCAATATTGCCAAACATGCAAAAGCCAGCAAAGTAGAAATCAAGATTAAAACTGATGCGCAATATATTTACTGGTCGGTTGTTGATAATGGCACAGGCATATCTGACTGGAACCCAAGCACGCAACAACGTGGCAACGGTTTGAGTGGGTTACAAGAACGTGTTTGGTCAATTGGTGGGGAGTTAACCATTACCCCTCAAGTCGAAAATGGCGGCTTTGGTCTATTTGCAAAAATCCCGGTTATTAACGCCAAGTAGTTAAATTGAATTAATTGTGCGAAGATAAATGATGTGCGCAAACTGGCATCAAGTACTTAATCCTTTATTCATCACTAGCTTCTTGAAAACTTGTTCTAAGAAGCTAGTGATGAATGTGTTTTTGCTGTTTCTTTTACAATGTTTCAGTGCGCTATCTGCGCATGCACAATCAAACACCACTGTGCAATTTCATGTTGAACTTATTGGCCAATATCAGCACCCCACCAATGCGACTCAACGCAAGGTCTATGCCTTACAAGAAACTCGTGGATATTTACAAAAACTAGGTGATGAAATTGGGGTTCGTTCATTGGCGATTGTTGATGAATCTGGTTTTTTGTTGGTTGATCCAGGTCCTGATGCCAGATATACACAAGCACTGTTATCAGCACTTAAAAAAATTGAGCCTCAGTTAAAGAGTCATCCTGATGTGATTGTTAATTCGGTGGCAAGGCCTGAACACGCCCTGGGCAACAGTACACTCTCGAGTGCACAAACTCAGATTTATGCAACATCAATTACTCAAACCAACATGATTGAGCGTTGCCCTAATTGCAGAAAACGTCTATCAGAATCTCTTAATAACTCTGAGCTTGCTAAAACACCTATACAAACCCCAAATATCGCTCTGAATCTGGGCATTGGTTTACCTGGCTACCCAGAGTGGCAATTATTTGAGTTTCAGGCAAGAACTGAAAGTGATTTAGTCATGTGGCATCCACAACTAAAACTCTTGTTTGCAGGCGGGTTAATCAGTCATCAATCTATTCCAGACTTAATTGATGGTTCTATCCTTAAGTGGCAAACAGCATTACAAACTTTGCAGAAGCTCAAGCCACAGGTAATTATCGGCACGGGACCATACTTAAGAAATATCAAAATTAATGAATCTAAAACAACCAAGAATCAACTAAAACTTACCGGTGATTATTTAAACGAGCTCGAGTCAATCGTCAGAAAAGACTTTTTAGCAGGTGGAAATGAGGCAGATGCAGACAAGTGTCTCAATTTAGAACAATTCGAAAAAGTAAAAGGCTATAAAAAGCTTCATCCGCTCAATATTCAGCGTGTTTGGCGCGAAATTGAAACCCAAGAAATGAACAAATCTCCGATTTCATCAAATTAATCGGGATTTATTCTTAAATTTGGTCGATTTAAGTATTTACCCTAATCACCTGTAATCCCATATAGATATTGTTTATATGACAAAATTGAGGGTCTTAAAGGTGCTTTGCCTTTTACAAATTTCGATTATTACTTCTTGGTTGGGAGAGTTTCATGAAGGTTTTAAATAAATTATTAGTGGCTTTGGGTTTGGCTGTTTTGGCCCAAGTTAGTTTTGCTCACGGTGATGTGACACCGCAAGCTGTTGACACATCAAAGTTGCCACAGTTGGGTGCAACATGGAAAGAAACAAATCCATACAGAGATACTAAAGATGGCGAGATCGTTCGCGTGGGTTCATCTGCATACAACCAAAACTGTGCACGTTGCCACGGTTTAGAAGCTATCTCTGGCGGCATTGCTCCAGACTTAAGAAAACTAGATTCAGACTGTACTGGTCTAGCTGATGCCGGTAAAAAAGCTGCTTGCTTCAACGAAATCGACAACTACTATTCAACAACTGTACGTAACGGCCGCGTTCGTAACGGTGCTGTTTACATGCCTCCATTTGAAGGTGTGATGCAGCAAGAAGCTGTTTGGGCGATTAAGGCTTACTTAGAAACACGTCGCGAGAAATAATTTGAAAACTGAGTAATACTGTTGTTTTAAATAATTAGAGACAAGAGATGTACATGAAGAAAAAACACCTATTACACAGTTTGATTGCTGGCATTATTGGTTTAACGCTTAGCTTTACAGCCTCTGCTGATTTGGTAAGCGTTAAATCTAAAGGCATTCTAAAAGTTGCTGTTTACAACGACTTTGCACCATTCTCAAATGGCCGCACAAATACTCAAGGTATTGATGTTGATATTGCTGAAGCATTAGCTAAAAAGCTTGGCGTAAAGCTTTCTCTACTGCCATTTGATGCGGGTGAAAATCTGAATGATGACCTACGCAATATGGTTTGGAAAGGTCACTACCTAGGTTATGGCCCAGCAGATGTCATGTTGCATGTGCCTATTGATCCATTGTTAACCAACGCTAATAAGCAAGTAACATTCTTTGCTCCGTACTATCGTGAAAGCGTTTTACTAGCAATTGATACAAAACGCGTGCCTGATTTTTCTAACTTAAAAGACTTGGTTGGTAAAAAATTATGTGCCGCTAAAGGTGAAGCAGGTGCTAACGTTTTCTTTGTAACGGATAACGGCAGCTTAACCAAGTATGTTCGCATCATGAATACCGCACAAGAATGTGCTGATTTGATGATTAAAGGTGAAGTAGATGTGATTGCTGCTCGCCGTGCAGAACTTGAAGCAAGTCTTAGCAAACATTCATCAGCGCAGTTAGTGCCTGTTGAATCACCAATTCTTCCTCCAAAAGGTTGGATTGTTGGTATGGGCATTAAGGCTGATCGCCCAGATTTAGGCGAAGCTCTTGCGGTAGCTTTAGATCAGATGCGTCGCAGTGGTGAGTTAGATGACATCTTTAAAAAGCATAGTGTTAAGTTTGTTTCACCATAATTAACTTAAACAAAATAAAATGATGGGCAGATATAACAAATATATCTGCCCATTTTTATTCATATGAGCTTAAGACTAAAAGCCAATCTATTTTTCGCAGTTCTTATCATCATTTTTGTATCAATCATGATGGCCCGCGAGATTAATAACACGCGTCGTAGCGTATGGGAAGAGATTGAAGCAGCCAATCGTGTAGCAGCTCAAGTGTTGGGTCAAGTAGGGGTCATTTATAGATACTCAAATGACAAGCAAGTAGTTAGTTTTTTACAACAGTTAGGTCGAGTACGTGCGAACGAGATTGAATACCGTGACCAACAACAAAACCTCATTTATCAATCACCACCATCACCTTATAAAAAAGATAGATTTGCTCCTCAGTTTTACGCTGATCTAATCATGCCCAAGGTTGATCCCAAAATGATTGTTTTAAATGATGGGGTTATCACGGTAACGCCAGATCCTTCCCGAGCCATTCTGGATGGTTGGGATGAATTAACTGAATTAATGATCTCTGGTTTATTTGCCCTACTCATTACAAATATTATTGGCTTTTTCTTTATTGGCAGATGGGTAAAGCCTTTTGAAACTATCAGAGAGGCAATCCAAGCTCTTGAAAAAGGTAACCATAAAATTCGCCTTGATAACCTACATGGCAAAGAAGCATCTTCAATCGGGAATGCCTTTAACAAAATGGTTGGCTCCGTTAATGAAACCATCGTAGCTAAAGAAGAGAAAGCAAAAACCGAGGCTCTATTAAGCAGTCAAAAGCAATTTGCACATCAGCTACAAACCCATATTGAAAATGAACGCAAAGACTTGGCCAGAGAGTTGCATGATGAGCTAGGCCAATCACTAACCGCTATTAGAGCAATTGCTAGCTCGATTGATAAACAAGCTAAGGATCATCCTCAGCTACAACAATCAACTCAACTACTCGTTCAAGCAGCTGGTGAAACATATGATGGCATGTTGCGTCTGATACCCAAACTAAGACCTATTGCTATTGATCAATTAGGACTTGAGGGCGCGCTGCTTGATATGTTTAATCGCCTTAAGACCACAAACTCAAATGTGCAATTTAAGTTAAATGTTAATTTTTCTAAAAAATTAGAAGACGTTGAGTTAGCCATTTATAGAGTTGCTCAAGAAGCAATTAACAATGCCTTAAAGCATGCTAAGCCAAGCCAGATTGAAGTCAATTTAGATGAAACATCTGACTCAATCATCTTAGCCATCAAGAACGATGGTCAATCACCCAACCAACTAAGTAATACTGGGCACTTTGGCATCGAGGGCATGCAAGAAAGAGCGCACTTTTTAGGTGGTGAGCTATCTTTTGAAATCCCTCCTAATGGTGGGTTAATCGTAGAACTTAAAATACCAAAATCATGATTAAGATTGTTTTAGCAGATGACCACGCTCTTGTCAGAATGGGTTTCAAGATGCTTCTTGAAAACGAAGCTGATATTGAGGTGATTGCAGAAGCTGACTCAGGTGAGGCTGCCTGCGAACTAATTCTTAATGAGAAACTTGAATTTGATGTGTTGGTCATTGATTTAACCATGGGCGGCATCAGCGGCATAGAAGCCACGAGAAGAATCATTAGCAATAAGCCAGACACAAAGATACTCGGCTTATCAGCCCACGAAGACCCAAGCTACATCCGTCACATGATGCATGCAGGGGCTAGTGCTTACCTGTCGAAAAGAAGTGCCCCAGACTCTTTAATTACAGCCATCAGAGCAATCAATGCAGGGCAGTTATTTATTGACCCTCATCTCAAAGATTTAATTGCAGAACGTAAAGAGAATTCTGATCCACACCCTATTGATGTGTTATCTGAGAAAGAATTTGAGGTTTTTATACACCTTGCAAAAGGTGCTAGCGCCAACGATGTAGCTGAAATATTAAATGTTTCCCCAAGAACAACAGGTACGCATCTTTACAACATTAAACAAAAATTAAATGCCTCAACACAATCAGATTTGACTTTGATTGCGTTGAGGCATGATTTGATTAAGCCTTGATTTTTAATTCATCGCTAGAGAGTATTTAACTCCAAGTATCCAGTTGCGAGGCATTCCTGGTTCGTAATAACTGCCAAATTGCTGATCTACAACAACTGAACTAGCATATACCTTGTTAGAGATATTATCGACACGGCCAAACATTGTTAAAGTGTGCGCCCCATTCTTAATGTTATGAGATAGTCTTGCTCCCCATAATTTATAAGAGTTAGCTACATTTAGATTTCTAGAATCAGCATACATTTTTCCAACTGATTTGTAATCTATTCCAGCTTCTGTATAAGTTACTTTAGGCTTTGCTAGCCAATCAATAGATCTCCAAGACAAATCCATATAGAGCTGATTCTCAGCAATACCAGGTATCTTATTGCCGCTATTTACAGCACCTGAACTGACACTTGTGTTTTGATCATATTTTGCCGATATGAGGGTATACGCCCCACGGATAGCAAAATTTAATGGTAAAACCTTGAGGCCGCTTAACTCAAAGCCAGTTTTTTCTGTATCAGCATTTTGAAAAGTTGAACCAGATGTACTTAAGTAATAAGGAACAATGTCATTTTTTGTTTTAGCATGAAAAAATGCAACATCAATCTTAGCTTGATTAGTATCACGCCACTTCACACCAATCTCGCTTTGCAAACTTCTAGCTGCCGATATACCACTGTAAAACTGATTAATTGAGCTACTACTCCCATTGGGAGTGTATATGACCTCGTTTAAAGTTGGGGTCTCAAATCCGGTACCAATTTGAGCATATAAATTTGTATTTGGATTCAAGTGATAGGTCAAACCGCCAATAGGAGAAATACCTTGATATGTTTTTGAACCAGACCCATTTCCAGAAGTATCTGATAAGAATTGATCTTTAACTTCTAATCTAACAGATGTAAATCTCAAACCTAGTAAACCAGTGTATTTAGGCGATAAATACCACTCAGATTGGATATATGTTCCAAAACTATCCGCCAAATTGTCTTCTTGGCGATTAAGCGTGCCCTTAGTACCAGAATTATTTGTGTACCCTAAGCGCTTATCTTTAACATAATCCAACTCGGCACCTGCCGTGAACTTAACTGGGATGTTGATGATTTCTGCTCTAGAAGTTAGCGAAGCAGCAGCGCCAGTAAACTCTCTATTTATCACAATGTAAGTACTTGATACCCTAGTCGGATTATCTAGGCTTCTTTCCCCATAATAAACGCGATAGTTATAGCTAGTGTCAGCGTTAATTTTCCCGTCAAAATTTACACCATACATTTGTTGTATGAATGATTTTCCTGCTTTGTTACTTTCATTATTTGCTTGTGCTTGATATGGATTAGCTGAAAATAAGCTCGAACTTAATGTGCCTGGATCTTGAGATTTTTTATTATCTAAGTAATTAACAATAAAGGAGGCTTTGCCTCTTTCCGTTTCTAACTCTAACTTTGCATTTAAGTGCTCTCTCTCAGCCTGAGAGTAATGTCTAAATCCCTCACTCTTAAAGTGCGCTGAATCTAAAACAATACCAATGTTCCCCTTTTTTTCAGAATATTGAACATTTGCGTGATTTAATCCATAACTTCCCCATGTGTTACCAACGGTGAGCTCAGGTTTTTCACCAGGGCTTCTCGTGAAAACTTGAAGAACACCGCCTGATGCATTGCCGTACAAAGATGAAATTGGCCCCTTTAGCACCTCAATACGATCTGCGGAAGTTAGCGCAAATTGAGATGTTTGACCCTGACCATCCGCAATTGTTTGTGGAATACCATCCACAAACAATTTGACACCACGCACCCCAAATGGAGCCCTAGCACCATATCCACGAATTGATATTTGCAAATCTTGTGCATAGTTATTTCTATTACCAGCACTTACACCTGGAATTCCAACCAATGACTCACTCAGATTAATTTGAGGGCCGCCGCTTTCAATCTGAGCTCTATTAACAGATTGAATCGATCCAGGCGCATCAAAACTACGTTGTTCTGATCTGCTACTTGAAACCACCACATCATCAAGCAATGTATCTGCTGCAATAGCTGTTGTGATTGGTGCTGCAAATAGTGCTGCAACGGCTGTTGCTAAATACGTCTTTTTCATTTCCAAACCCTTTTTAAGATTGTGGAAATTTACTAAAGAACCTTAATTAAATCTATTGGTAGATATATCCCGACAAAGCTCTGTGTGTTCACTCATGATTTTCATTATTCTGGTTACACAGATAAGATAAAAGCCCATCATGTGATGGGCTTTAAATCGGATTAATTTAAGTTAGAGCTATTTAATGACCACGCCCCAAGGCAATTTACCAACAGGTATTTCTTTGATCGTCTTGGCAGCATCAGTATCGATGACATTAACCAGATCACTACGTCCAGCTGCGACATATAGCTTCTTACCGTCAGCAGTTATAGCCATGTTCCATGGACGCTTGCCAACCGGCACGTTTGCTCTGATTTCTAGGGTTTCAGTATCGACAAATGAAACATTGGCATCGCCACCATTGGTTACATAGACAGTTTTACCATTGGGGTGCATCGTGACACCGTTAACTCTCACACCAGTCTTTACCTTACCTATTACCTTGAGTGTTTGAACATCTATTGCATACAAGGTATCAACTAACTCACTGGCCACGAATGCTTTCTTACCATCTGGAGTAAATGCAATACCACGAGGTCTTAAGCCCACATCAATTTGAGCTATTTGCTTTTTCTGGTCAACACTAACAACATCAACCTTATCAGCCTCTTCTGCTGAGGCAAAGATGAGTTTGCCATCAGGGCTAAATACAGCGTGCTCTGGGTTTTTGCCTTTGAGTTTGATAGTTGATTTAATTTTCAGTGCTTTTGCATCAATCAATGAAACAGTATTAGCCTCTTCATTGGCTACAGCAATTAAACTTCCATCGTGATTAACGTAAACGGCCTCAGGTGAGTCGCCAACTGGTATTTTTTTAATAAACTTTTTTGTAGCCGTATCGATGACATCAACATGCTCACCCTTTTGCTCGCTCACATAAAGAGTTTTTCCGTCATTAGAGATCGCAATACCACGCGGTTTGCCACCAATAGCAATCTCACCAACCACTGCATCTGTTTGAGTATCAATGATTGAAATCGTGCCAGATCCCTCATTGGGTACATAAGCAAATGGCGCTGCCATCACTGATGCTGAGATGCTCATCAATAAAACTGGCAATAATTTTGTTAATTTCATGAATGCTCCTACTGGTATTTTTTTAATATATTTCTTTATCAAATCTTTTTTAAGTGACTTAACCACCACCGCGCTGAGTATACATATCAAAACGCTTCATGAATTGATCACATGCGAGCTTATCCCATTTTGCGTCAAAGCTAAAAACCACAGCAAGAACTGGGATAACCAGAAGTGCAATTTTTCTACTTCCCTGACTATTGGCTGTAATTGTGATGCCATCAACCTCAAAATCAATAGTTGTAGCGTCAGAGCTTGTTTTTGTCACCGAGAATTTTTTGTAATTGCTGGCAGCAGGTAACCAATTAACAAGTTCGTCGATTGTGCACCCCATCAATCGATGATATTGATGGGAGTTCTCTTTATTAGACGCCAAACTCAACCCCCGGCAACCGGAGGCCAAATAGCAAGTACATCATCCTCTTTTAGAGGGTATGTATCTCGCTCTTCTGCTTTGATGTATTTACCATTAACCAAAACTAGATGAACGAGTTTTACTGGTAATTGGAATTTATTAACAATATCCATAATAGAAGTTCCCTCAGGAACTTCTATTGGAAGAATGTTACCCTGCCGCTCTGGCGGCAGGTAATCTGACAATGTTGCAAACAACTTAAATGTGATTTTCATCACATTAATTTAACTCATCCACTGAGATCGTGCTTGAGCCTTAGCTAAGTATGCATCCATGATTTTTGTAGGATCATGCATCAAGTGATCTTTCCACTCACCCAGTGGGACTCGTGTTTGAATCAGTCCGCGGAACGCACCTACGTGCTCCGTTAAGCCGCAGCTTGTTGCGCCAATCAATATATCGCCGTTAAATTCTAGGCGCATGTATTTGAAGTTCTTAGCATCGCGCAATTCCACATGATCGCCACCTTCAACACCCCACCATTGGCCAAATGAAGAAGAAATTAATCCAAGCGTATCCAATACGTTGATCTGAATAGTTCCTTGGCTTTCTGCTTTACCGCCAACCATGTTTGCACCAGCAATCTTTGCTTGCTCCGCAGCATTTGGCTGAATTGCATTAACGATGCGTTTACCAGTTGAGAAGTCAACACTCTCAGTAACGTCACCTGCTGCGTACACGTCGGGTACGGATGTTTGCATTTTGTTATCAACCAAAATACCTGTGTTGATCTCAATACCGGAGTCTTTTAGATATGCAATGTTTGGACGAACACCAGTAGCAGAAATAACTAAATCGACTTCAATGGTTTTACCGTTAGATAACTTGACTTCTAACGGTGATGCATTAGAACCACCAAACACGCCAGCAATCTTAGAAACGATACCGCCTGATGATTTAACTGGGGTGATTGCTTCAACACGTGTGTCTGTATAAACAGCAACACCTTTAGATTGAACCCACTCTTTAATTAGAGTACCCGCACCCTCAGTCATCATACGAGGCACCATGCGGTTACCCATCTCAACAACTGTTAAGTTAACCCCACGACTTGCTAGTGCTTCCAAAATAATGCAACCAATAAAGCCTGCGCCCATTTGCAATACACGCGCGCCTGGTTTAGCTAGCTTCTGAATAGCTCTAGCATCTTCCAAAGTCCAACATGGATGAACCCCTGGAGAATCAATGCCAGGGATTGGTGGGCGGACAGGTTGAGAACCAGTAGCAATCAATAGCTTGTCATATGCCAATGATTTACCACCCGCCAACTTTACTTGTTTGTTTTTTATATCAACAGTTTCAGCTAAGCCACTTACTTCTTGAATATTCAAGCTCTGAAAATGATTTTTTGTCTTACGCAAGTAAGTGCCGTCTTCCTTAATGTTGCCAACTAGCAAGTAAGGAATCGCCATTCTGGAATACGGTGGCTCTGGCTCAGAACCAACCATGATGATTTCATCAGAAGGGTTGTGTTGACGAATTGTTTCAGCAGCAATAACGCCAGCTGGACCATTACCTAGAATTACGTGTTTCATCAGAAAACTCCATATAAAAGGGCGGCCGTATTGATTAAGAGGCCGCCTCAAACTTCTGAAAAAGATTACAAACCTAAACGCTTACGTGTCTCAGGTTTGATACGACCTTCTTCGTCCCAACCACGAACTTGGTAGTAGATTGGCAACATCTTGTCCAAACCACTCACCACGCCTTTAGCTGGACCTGTCTTAGCAGCTTCAGTCATCAAACGTTTTGGTAATGCGTCATCTTTACGTGTGAAACCTGCGCGCAAGTTAAAGTCTTTTTCCATATTCCAAATACGCTCACCGATGAGTGTCAAGTTTTCAACTGTGAACTCATCACCGCAAGCAGCTTGAACTTGTGGAGCAACATCATTCAATGTCCAGGCAAAACTTGTGAAGATACAGATACCAGCAGCATCAAATGCAGCTGTTGCATCTTGGAAGGCCTTCAATAACTCTGGCTTACCATCTGTGTCTGTTGGCTCAGTCTTAATTGGAATACCAAGAACTTCTGAAGCAATTGTGTAACCACGTAAGTGACAAGCACCGCGGTTAGACGTTGCATAACCCAAACCAATACCTTGGATCACACGACCATCGTATGCAGGGAACTCTTGGCCCTTAACAGACATTGATAGGTCTGGGTGACCATATTTCTCAGTTAAACGCTTAGAACCCAAGCCCATTTCTTTACCGAAACCTTCGCTACGGGCAGTGATTTCTGCAAGATGGCAAAGTGCTTCAGCTGAACCAAATGGCGCTTCGATACCGATTTGCTCTTTGGTCAAAACACCCATTTCATACAATTCCATCACAGCACCAACTGTGGCACCAAATGTAATTGGGTCAATACCATCTTCGTTACAAATTAAGTTAGCAAACTGTAACGCCTCAAGATCTTTAACACCGTTTGCAGCGCCTAGCGCCCAAGCAGCTTCGTACTCCAAACCACCATTAGCACCCCAGTATTGAGGACGATTTTGAACAGTGAAGTGAGTTTCATCAATCTTAGAAATACGGCCACAAGCAATTGTGCAACCAAAGCAAGCTTGGTT
>JACCDY011522177.1_pt1 | contig 14066 bp, 20 predicted proteins | sample 7446391 | NCBI WGS metagenome assembly JACCDY01 (sample SAMN15323451, study PRJNA562643) | freshwater metagenome | isolation source: river surface water | place: USA:Blue River Watershed | collected 2017-08-18 | reverse complement strand
TGCACAATCGCCAGGTCCTAGTGTATTGACATCATTACAATCTGGACCAGTAGGCGTTACTACAGGTGTAACAGGTGTCACAACAGGTGTCACAACGGGTGTTACAACGGGTGTTACAGATCCAGAACCACCACAACTAACTGCATTTGCCTCTAAAAGATTACCAAAATGATCAAATGTTGGCTGTGTACATATCTCATAAGTTCCATCAGAACATGTCTTTCGTGTTCCAACATAAATTCCTTCATATGAATCTTCTCCATTACATGTTGGAGTTATGACTTCATAAGACTCGCAAGGGCCACAGGTTACTGGAGTTACTGGTGTAACTGGTGTTACAGGGGTTACTTCTGGCGTTACAGGTGTAACTGGAGTTACGGGTGTAACTTCTGGTGTTACTGCAGGAGTTACGGCTGGTGTTACGGCTGGTGTTACGGCTGGTGTGACAGCAGGAGTAACTGGAGTTACTACGTTAAGTAAGTTTCCAAAAAAAAACCATGTATTGGTGTCTAGTTTAACTAAAGTTCCTTTTGAGTACTGTCCATCTAGAGACTTTATGTTTGACTTACTATTAATTGACACATCAACAGTTCCTTCAGAAACTGTTACTGATCCAGTGCCTGTTTGAATTATATCAACTGAGTATCCTACTGGAATTTCTACTGAAGAGTTTACTGGAAGAGTAACAGTTATTGGACTAGATGAATATAGAATAATGGTTTTGCCAACATCTTCTGGAGATAATTCGAAACTTGTTGTTTTTGTTATAACTGTTCCAACATTTGAGATTTTTGGTTCAACATCAAATCTAATATCTACAGAGTTCCAGTCAAGACCAGTTCCAGCAAGGCTTGGATATCCTCCAATAGCCCCACCAATTGCATCTGTTATTTCTGAATCAACATATGCTGTTGTTGCTAAAAGAGATGTGTCTGCGATACCGTGAATATTTGTAGTATCTGCAGCATGATCTGCATCTGCATTTGCAAGCGCCTTTAGATGTCCTGCTACAGATTTTGTGTTAATTCCACTTGGTGTTCCAAGATTATTATCAGTTGGGATTGTGGTTGATCCATAATGGTAAAGTCTTAGCGCTTCCTGAATGTCTGCTGCGTCTTCATAGCCAGGTATCTTGGTTGGGTATAACCCAGAGCCATTTTCCGTATCATCAATAAATTCAGCAGCCATTATATATCACCATCTTAGATTATACCACCGTAATTAGGAAATGTACGTAAACAGTCTCATTGAGCCCTGTCCATTCCCCTCCAGAAAATTCAACGGCACGTATGTTTACTGGAAGAATAACATCTCCAGTACCAGCCTGTATGGTTATTGGGCTTACCGCAATTGAGTGTGCAATAGGATTTTCTGGGTGTGAAAATGTGCACTGAATATTAAAGTTTTGCTCAGTAAGACCGCTAATAAGGCTCATAGGAACAATATTAGAAACCTTAAAATCAATAGAGTCTGTTGCCTCTCCATCTGTAAAAGATACCTGACGGATTGTGCTAAATTTGTCAGTCATCAGTCTTGATGTCTCTACCCATGTATTTGTACCAGCAACATTTTGATACTGATAAATAACGAGGTAGTCTTCATCTGTAGCCTGAACATTGATATAAATATCTAATAGTTGCAATGTAACAGAATGTGATACTGTATTCGGATTTCCGTATCCAACAAGAAACAGGTTTCCTCTATCACCTTGTGGTCCAAAGTCTACTTCTACATTAACATTGGCTGTACCGCCAATTACCTTAGTCTCATTTGATGATACAAAAATATTTGTCATGCTTCAGCCCATTTTGCGTAAAGAGTTATGTTTCCTATTCCGCCAGGGGTGTATGGGAATCCAACTGTTTCAACTAAATCTGATGTTTCACACCATCCAATAAAGGTTGCTCCAGACTTAGTTGGTGGAGTAGGCGCTGTTATTGATTGATCTGTATGATAGTAAGTTCCTGCAACTGAAGAACCTCCTTGCGAGTCATAAGTAACTAAATAACTAATTGCTTCCCACTTTGGATAAAACTTAATATCAGATGACACAAGTGGGTGTGTATCTCCTGATTCGTAGAAATTTCCAGATCCAGAAGGAGACTTTGACCAACCAACAAAACTATAACCTATCTTATCTAGAGTGCCCTTATTTTTGACTGTAATGTTTTGATTTGGAAGGTATAGGTTTGTATCTTCTGGTGCCTCACCGCTAGTTGCACCTGTGTTATAGTAAAAGACTTTGTATGAAGGTATTGCTGGGTTGCTACTTCCAAGTCCCTGTGTAACATCATCTGTAACAGATATAGATCCTGTTAAAAGAGTAAAGACTTTATCATATGTGTCTGACCCTGGAGAGTATACCTGGATATCATATACATAAGTAATAGATGCATCCATGAGTGCACCATTTTCTGGTGTAATGGCACATGAGATATATGTTCCATCTGTGGATATTCTTGCACTTCCAATAATCTGACTTGATGCCCCAGCAGAACCTCTTGCCTCAGCAATAGTAAATGTAGCATTGCTATAGTCGTTCAGATAAAATATTGATCCGTCTGTCTTTTGTGGGTAGACCTTAAACTCGTGGGTATCACCCTTGTAATAGTTTATATTGAGTTCGCCTGGAAATGCCATAGATTTATTATACCACGCTGACGTATATAGATTTAAGAATTACAGATGCGTCATAGTCAGTCCTTATTTGTGGGATAGCGCCATTGCCCCATATTTTCTGATTTTCAATAAATAACTGCTGAGTAACAGTTATTGGATATGCGTGCTGGTACTTCATAGATCCTATAAACTGAGATACCTCTAAATTGCTATTTGCAGAATAGGTTCTAATCCAGGCCTCTGTATTACTCGTATAAGTTGTTAGTTCAAAACTATAGGTTATAAAGACCTGAGCACCTTCTTCAAGCCCCCTAAAGTTAAAGGCTCTAGAATTATCATTCCATAGTGGGCTACAGCCTTTTGGAAGATACTTCTCATTTGACATGCCATCAGATACTATAAATACCGTGACCCATCCATCATCTCCTTGAGATATTCCAAGTTTAAAATCTTTTTCATATTTGTTATGATACGCAGCCCATCCTGACTGCTGTCCTGAAGATGATAAAGAACTTAATCCATCTTTCCCTGCTGGACCCTGGACACCCTTTGGCCCTTGCTTACCTTCTGGTCCCTGGGGCCCATCTTTACCATCCTTGCCATCTCTTCCTGCTGGACCTTGTGGTCCTTGTGGTCCAGGTACTGGCAAAAAAGAAAGAGTATTTTCTTGATATGGAGATGCCTGACTCTGTTCTACCTGTGCAGCATAACTAGATTTTTTTGCACCAGGAAAATCCATAGATTTAGAAACAGCCATAACTGCATTATCTCACGATATTTAGTTAGTTATGTATGTACCAGAGATGTGGAAGTTATCTGCTGTTGACAGTGTTACTGGACTGTTAAAGTCAAATGGATCGTCCTGTCCAGCAGAATTTGTAAATGTTAATGCCATTTGTGATTGACCAGCATAAACATGTCCACCGATTGCATATTGCTTTCCAGATGAAATGTCGTGCAAGCAACCTTCTTTAAACTGATATCCATACTTTGCAGGGAATGGGAGATCAATGAAGTACTGACCATCACCAAATGTAAGTATGTTATCCATATCTACTTGGATTTGGAAGTGTACCATCGGGCCTGTCTTTACATATGTACCGCTGAATAGTGGTGCACCATCAAATGTTGGCATTGTTCCAAGAGATCCACCATTAACTGTAAATGAAACTTCGCCTGAAGCAAGGTTGTTTATATCTCCGATAGTTGCAATCTGATTATTTGCAACTTCTGGATCACCTAAAAACTCTCCGTCTGTTCCACTTATTGTTACCTTATGAGAAGAATTAATTCCTAGATATGTATCTGTTGCAGGATTTGCAATTCCATAAACATTTACATAACCCATTGCTGGTCCAGTAAGGAATCCATTGGAAGTAAACTGCCAATCGTTTTCTCCAGCCGCTACACGGAATGTGTAGTTTTGTCCTGCAGTAAATGTTCCACCAGAAATTTCAAGCGTCTTTTGTCCTGGGTTTGGGCTATCGTATTGCTCATTTAATACAGCATAGTCAAGACCGTCAACATTAACCACTCCGTTTGTTGTTATTGCATCATTGGTTGTAACAAAATATTGATTTGATACATTATTTTCGTTGATGTAGGAATTTACATGATCTGTAATTCTGGTTTTAATACTTACAGATCTAGAGCCATCATTTACATTAACGTGGTTAAGTTCTCCACCAAGAATCAATTCTGCATTTGAGTAGTCAATTGCCCCGCCTGGACGAATATGAATATGGTTTGGTTGAGTAGGATCTACTATTAAGTACTGGTCATATTCGTAACGACTGAAGTCTGGGATTATTTCAAATGTATCATAGCCATTTCCATCTCCAGAAGACGAGCCAGGGTTTCTGAGTCTTCCACGAGCAGGGAATTCAAGTGTGCCGTTAGACTCCATTCTCCACTCATAGTTATTATTATCTGCAGAGGATACAAAGTTAATATACCCATTTGATCTCAGGAACATGTCGTCACCTGATTCAAGACGTAAATCGTCACTAGCATTAATGTTTATATCTTCATTACCAGTTGAATCTATATTTAATTGCATATTGTTTGCAATAATATTCATTTCTTGATCGTCATAGTCAATAGTGATTCCTGACTTATTTGACCAAGTAAATGTTAGTGTTGTTATAGTTACTGGAGTTCCGCCTTCTGGCCCTGTAGATACATATAGGGTTGCTGCGTCACCACCATAACTACCGCCAGCGTAATCAGATATAAACTCATTGTTTACTGTTATCTTTTGGAATGAGCCATTAAAACTTGTATTTAGAAAATCTATGATACCTGTGCTTCCAGTAATGACAATTTGTCCTGCTCCATTACCATCAGATTGCCATTCGGCGGTAGACCAATCAACTGTTCCAAATAAGGTAGAGTCTTGCTCATAAGAAGCAATATCAATTGGCATGTCTCCAGCAGTGAGTTTTATTTGTGAAGCAACAGTGCCATCACCCTCATTTGCCTCAATTGTCATGCTTGATGATTCCACTCTTAACGTTGATTCATCAAAGTAGAAGTCTCCATGGTTTGCCGAATCTGTACCTGTGTAGGCAGTTGTCTGCACGGTATTGTCAGGGAACTTAAGTCCTGCACCTTCAACATCTGCAAACTCAATTTCAACACCATTGTAGGCACTAAGAATTAAACTACCTGGTGCTGCAGCATTAACAATTGCAGCATCGCCAGTTGGAGTAAATAGCACTCCATCATTTGAGAATGTCCACTCCACATTACCATTTTCTTGCTGGTTTTGCATGGTAATTTTAAAGTTCTTATTGTATGATGTAATTGTTGCTGTTACTGATACTGTTGCTGGAATAGTAAAATCAAGTGAAGTATTTGAGAACTGGAAGATTATTACATCCATACCCTCAACATTTCCTGTGTGAATTGATATTAGATTCATTATTGTATTGTCTGCAAAAGTAATTGTTGCTTCAGATGCATTATAAAAATTATCTTTCATCCATGATGCAGTTTCTGAAAGCGGCATATAGATAGCAGCATTATTCATTGATCCGCTACTACCAAAAGCAACCTGTGTAATACTTAATGTTTGTGTAGCACTACCTGTTTGAGTACTCGCATTGTCTGCAATGACAATATCATTTGGGAGAACAAGTTCTTCGTGTCCAAATTCCCAAGTATTTCCAGAATCGCCTTCTTCTCTTGATCCATAAGAAGTAATGTAAACGCTATCGTCCATAGCCTCTACGTCAATTTGTCCGTTTGATGCAGCAATTCTAATTTCATCATTTGCATCCATCCAAATGTCGTCAGCAGAACTAATAGAGATATCTGCATCGTATGGACCTTCTGAACCCTCTGGAGCATCGTCACGAGTAGTGCGAATCTCCATGTCGTGATTGTGCACAGTCATTGTGCTTGTGTCGTCACCTGGGTTATTGCCTTCTTCAAAAGAAGTTGTGAATACAAAGTCAGCAATATCAGCGGTACCGCCAGAGCCTTCTAATGAAGTTAGCCACTCTTGCTCTGTTCCAGTAAAACCATTTTCTACAGCAATGTCGTATGCAGATGCACCTGCTGCTCCATCGGCACCAGCATCTCCAGTAAGACCCCTAAGACCACGATCACCCTTAAAGCCTGTAAGTTCAACGGCATTGATAACAGGACCTGCTGCCTCACCAAATGTCCATGAGCCACCATTAATAGTTGTTACACGAGCGGAGTAATTGTATGTGCCTGCCTGAATATCATCAATAAAATTAATTGCAAATGGAACATTCTCGGATGCTGCAGATGACTCCATCTGAATAGCATTTCCGATTTCAACATTATCACGGAATAGATTAAGTCTTAACCAAGAACCAGCAGATGCATTAGCACCTTCACCAGTTACAGAAATTTGTACAGGCTTACCTGTTGTTGTAATATTAAGATCGACAACTGAATTAGGTGCAGACGAGATTGTCTGTGGTGTTCCTACTACTTGAACATAGTTAAGTGCTGCTCCACCATTGTTACCGCCGTCTGCTCCAGTAAACCGTGCCATTCTTATTCAAGTCCTGTCTTAAGAACTGCTATGTATGTATTCTCATCTGCAATTGCATAAAGTGCATCTGTACCAGGTAGTTCGACAGACCATGCTGCGCCAGGAGATAGGCGGTATCCAAAATCTTCTGGGTTAACCCCTTCTCCACCAAGATAGACATATGCTGATTCACTTAAATTCTGAATTGTAATATCAAGTCCTGAGTGAACTCCATTTGGAGTAAGGCGTGTAGCCTCTGTATTGCTAAGATAAGGGTTTGCGTGAGTTGTCATGCATAGATTATATCACTTATTTACTTTAAATATTTTATTTTTAATCTTAATAACTGATGGCAACTCAGGTCTTGGAGTTGATACTTTAATTACTGCCATTATAGGCTACCTGTAATATCTCCAATTACAGAGATAGTTCCAATCAGTGGTGTCCATACGGTTTCATCATCAATAGTTACCTGTAGATCAAAAGTTAACTCTGTTACAACTGACTTATATCCTGTACCCCAATATTGAGTCAATGATGAGGGAGCCATAATGTCAACATATCCATCTCCCGCTGTAACTTCCAGGGTATCTAAGTAATCAGACTGAGGATCATAAGAGGTAGCCTCAAAGGTCCAATCAGAGGTATCAAAGTATGTAACTTCGTCATCTTCTAAAAACTCAATACGAAGCGGAGAGGTATCTCCTCTAACAATATTCCATTTGATACGAGCAGGATCTGCTCCAAATATCTCAGGTGAACAAAGATTCATATTGAGATTATACCATGAAAAAAGACTAGTACTCAGGCTGGTGGGTATGAGAGACAAACCAGAGTACTAGTCAATATAAATTATATCATATCAGGACAATCTGGACACTATATTAAAAGTTATCAAAACGTTATTGTCTGTAATGTCCGTTTTATTCTATTTTGTATTAAATCATCAGAATTGGGGATGGTGTATACTTAAATATATATAAGAAAAAAGAACTATCTTGTAGTGGTTTATATATTAATATATTATATATAGTAGTTATTTTTGACGAGAAACATAATCCAAAAATACATCATATAGGTGATCTAGTTTATCACTTGTTGCTTTACGAAGTTCCTTGGCCTCTTCATTATCCTTTTTAATTGACTTAATTTCATCACGCATTGAGGATCCGCCATTTGTCTGAGTCTCTGCACGAATTTCTTCAACTAGTATTTTGATTGGCTCGATTTGTGTGCTTATGTACCATTTGACAGCCCCAGCAACTAATGCTAGAATAGACAGTGCTGTAAGTGTGAGGCCAAGCCAGTCTTGAGCGTTCATATCTAGATTATTATAAGGGGCGTTTTACAAAAATGAAAACAAACATACTCAAAACACTTGAGCATTCTACAAATATAATAATCTCACCTGATATGGACGGTTTCCTTTCCGCCGAGTTACTAAATCGTTATAACGGTTCTAAAGTCGTCGGCACATACGATAAAAACATTCTTTGCCTTTCCGACGATGTGACAGTAGAAGACTGCTTGTTTGTTGACTGCGATATGAATCGTTCGAAATATGTTTCAATCGGAAATCATATGCGCCTGCTAGAAGACGGTATGTCGAGTAAATCTTTTAATCCCAATGTAGAGTTCGGCGTGACAACCTATACCGACAAATTCCCTTACGCAACGGCGTTTTTAATTTCGTTCGCAACAGAGGTTCCTTTGACCCCATATGACCTAACCCGCATGGCATACGCTGACTCTACCCTACGCAATATGCTTTCTTACAGCGAGAACATGCGAAATTGGGCGGTACGGATGAAGCATGATGCAGTAGATTATATTCTTAAGGGTGGGGAAGAGACTATTAAGAAGGATGATGATCTAAGACAGATATATCCAAACCAATCATTTACTTCTAAGAGGTTTGGTAAGAAGCGGTACATAGAAGCCCTTAACAAGGCTTTTGAGGACCTTTCAATGGATTACCTACCACTGACTAAGGGTATCAAACTATTATCCGACAAAGTAGGTGTAAACACCGTTATCAGGTATAATAGTGATATCGTGTCATATGCAGAAGTATTCGGTGGCGAGTATTCGGTTACATATGATCAAGAGGTGGAATGGAAGTGAGTGATGATGTTAAGTTTACGGACTTATTTGATCCTAATCAACCAAGATCAGATCGTGAACTCATTGAATCCCGCCTAAAAATCTGTAATGGCTGTGAGTGGTTTAATAAACGACTTGCAAAATGTAAGAAATGTGGTTGCTTTATGAGACTGAAGTCAACTTTAAAACAGGCTAAATGCCCTATCGAGAAATGGTGAGTTATGACAAGAGAAGATATTATCAATAGAATGATTGATACGGTCAATACGTATAACGCAAACTTTGGAAGACAAAATGGAATGAGCGATCAAGAGATTGCAGCTGCTATTGTTGAGCAGCGTCCAGCATTTGAGTATATGTTTGGTTTAGTATATGACGATCTTGTTAATGAAGGCGTTTTTCAGTAAAATCTGAAAATTTTTATTTACCGCACAAACAGTCAGAGCAGCATGTTTCTGAAAATAGTTTTACTGATAGGTTTGGCTCTTCTGGTCTACCCAAATCTTCCCAAAACACTTCTCTGCCCATATTGTCTGTTTCTTGTATAGGCATTGACTCAAATTGAATTTTACTTGTTGCACACCAATCAAGGTTTTGGTTTTCATCAAGTTCATCCCAGGCGTTTTCTAGATTATCTAATATTCCCATACCGTTCATTATAGCAGAATCTGAAAAAATTTTTAAAATCCAATTTGCCTAAAATCTGAATATTTTGTCCAGATGTATGATACAGGATCTAAAATGTACAAACCAAAAAAGATAGTGAGCACATAATCCCACTATCTTTCTGGCAGTACTACCCTCTAAGCGTTAACTAGTACACCCTGCTTCGACTTCTTGCGGTCTAGCCACTGTTGCTCTGTAACGAGTGCGTGATGCATTTTGCACAATACACGACACTTAGCGATTTCTTTTTTAATATCATCAAAAGACCAAACACCACTAATACACATAGTAGAGACATCAGCAGTTTTAGTCTTAGGGTTCATGTGGTCATAGTCAAACATGTAATGAGATAGTAACTGACCTTGTTGTGTGTATTCACAACCACCATCAGCCTCACAACCACGCTCTAACTTAGTTAGTTGTGTATACTTCTGCTTAGCGATTTTGTATCTATCACTCTGATACTTAAATGTACCGTGACAATCTTCGCAAAACCACATAGCCCTATCTGTAGCCTTAGTGTGAATTAGTACCTCACATACATTGCAACGCTTATTCATTTGTTTCCTTTACACATAGGCATGGGTCAATGTGGATACTGTTAGGGTCAAAGATAATTAGTCCTGTATCCCCGCAACCTTCGCATGTGTGTGCATACATAGCACTAACCATTTATTCGACCTCCCAGCACTTAGGACATGTAATAACATCATCTATAGCAAAATGCTCACTAGACATTTTAGAATCACATAAGCGACATGATAAAGTAATCATTTACTCACACTCCCCACATGGGCACTGTGGAAATTCTAGTTCTTGCTTAATGCGATTAGCAAGAGCCATAACCTTATTGTAGGTATCAGCACTAGCACCTCTAAAGGATACTACCTGACCATCTACTACCATTTGAGCAGCGATAGCAATACGCTGGTCTAGGTTGTACTGTCCATACTTAGCGGACTTAATGTAATTCTTATCTAGTGTAATCATTTGACTACCTTTCTTTTGTTTGTTTATTTAATCTTATTTAATTGTTATAGGAGTATCCTAGCAGATACCCTGCCAAAAGTCAAGGACTTAATCGGCGTGTCGCATGTGATTTAGGCCACAAGATCTTGGCACCATGCCTCATGCACTATATTGGCTGCATAGCCCCATGTATTCTCACAATGTGAGCAAACCATGTGCTTAGGTAGGTGAGCGGTATTCTTTAACCATGTATTAGACTGCTTAGTGTTCATTTGATGAACCTTTCTTCATAGTTATACTTTAACTATTTAATAAGATAATACTAGCAGACAATACCCCAAAAGTCAAGCCTATTTCATGTGATGTCGCTCACATTTTGCCACGTGGCCCTGTGGATAACTATGTGTATAACTAATGTGGTCTATATCACAATCCCATATATCCCATATGTCCGTTTTGTACCCTTGTATTTGTCAGTGGTAGGTGTTAGACTTCTATGTATAGAAGGTTGAGAAAAGTTCTTAACTAATTAAAGAAAGGTTGTCAATAATGATAACACTAGAAAAAACAATAACATGCGTAGAGCATAACCCTATGAAATCTGCTATCTCAGAAATTAACGATACACAGTTTACTTTCTGCCAAGATTGCGAACAAAATATTGAGCGTTGGTATGACGATACTGACTATGAGCGTTTAGCAATGTGGACTAATTGGAAGGTGTCTAAGTAATGAGTTTCTATCAAACTTTTTTTGAAAGTGGAAATGCTTTGTTTTGGTTTTCAATGATTTGTTTAGGTTATGGATTTTATTCTTTTGTAAAAGAGTAAACTTCATACCTGCAAAAAATCGACGTCCCGATGTGGTGTAGATCACATTTAAACTACGGCGTGTCGTCTTGACTTTTTGGCTTTTCTAGTGTAGTATTCTACTTATACAATTAAATAAAGATAAATAAGCAATGAGCCTTAGCAAATAAATGTGACTAGAATCACAGTGAGCCTAAGCGAATAAGTGCCCAATTTGTCAGCCCCCCATGATAGGATAGTCTTATCAACTTAAACGAAAGGTAGTCACTAAATGACTTACACTGTAAAACTAGAAACCTTTTCAGGTTCAACAAAAACAATCACTCTCCCTTCTAAGGGTGCAGTTTCTCAATTCGTAACTCAATACCCTAACACTCTCCCTGTTGGCGTATCTGTAAAAATCGCTTGCGATACTCTTGGAATTACTGGAACACTACGAGGAAAGGCTTCACTCTAATGATAACTTTTGAACATAATCTAAAATTTGTAACTGAAATGAAAGAGGACCATCCTCACACAATTCAATTGCTAAATATGGGTGAGGAAATGCGTACTTTACTTTTAGAGTCATTACTCAAAGAATTACTTGCTCCAATGATTCAGCCTGCAATAGATGAAATAAATGCTGGTGGTTCATACGCAATTCTAAAGGTGGCAGAATAAAATGATGACACGCAAAGACTATGTAGAGACTGCAAAGATTCTAAATAAGTTTTCGAATAGTATTGACTCTCATGATTTTGATAATTTAATTTTTCAATTCAGTGAGTGGTTTGCTTCTGACAATCCAAGATTTGATGAACAAAAATTCTATGACGCTTGTGTTGATGATGCAGAATTTCTTGCAACACTAAAATAAAATAAGATCCTGAGCAAGATTGAAAACTGCTCAAAATTTTGACGTCGCAGTCGGGCGTGTCGTGTGTGAGGTTTATCACATGGTTTAAGCGTCTCACTATTTGAAATTATCTCTTAATAAGTTGATTTTTGTCAGTCCTTAATGATAGGATATTTATATCAAGTTAATTAAAGAAAGAAGGTTTGCTCATGTCAGCAAAATCATTTACTATCGAAGACCTACTAGTAGGAACTCGCTATCGTTCAATAAATCGTCACTTTGAGGGCGTTATTACTCATGCTGAAAAGCGTGAGGGGATTTGGTATGGAGATGGGCTTGAGGCTTATGTCGTACAGGTTAAGTCCCCTTCCCATTTGTCAGACCAATACGCTACTGTTGTAGTAAAGGTTGGTGAATAATGACAGATGAACTATTTACATGTATCTCATGTAATGAGAACGCAGTTACTTTGACAGAACTCTATTGCTTCCACTGCTATGTTGAAAAAGAGGTAGAGGCTATGATAGAGTATGACATACTAGACCAGTTATTCTTAACGAAAGAGGCGAACTAATGAGCGAATACCTATACGCAGTAACTAGCACTAATGATAATGACACAACACCTTCATGGATTGGTCGCTATGATAATGCGCTAGATGCAGTTGATATCTTTAATAAGTTTAATGACTACGGAGACTCTAAAGAGTATCGAACAATTAACTTATCAGAGCCTAGTGGCAAGATGCACACTAAGATTTTTTACACTAATGGAAATGTAGGGGGTAAGTAAAGTGGGATTAAGTACAGCGATTGATCTTTCCCAGAATTTGGAAATAAGTTTGGAAGATGCGATTGGTTATCACTTACAGGGTAATCACTATCCACCAGTCCCCCTAATCATGGTTGCCCCTTGCATCGAGGCTATTGATGCCTACTATGAGGAAGACTTTAACAAGGAAATTGAGATGCCTGAAGGCGTATCCTATAAGGGCAAGACTACCGCACCTGCTTGGGCAATAATCGAACAACACCACCTAAATGCTTGGCTACCTGAAGGAGATGAATAATGAGTGCTACAATGATTTCTATGGAATTGGTACACGCTGATAATTTAACACCAGACCAGTTGATGATTGAAGACTTGGTAAAAATTGGTGATGACATCGTTGAAGTAGTTGCTATTGAGTCAGACTCTACAGGTAGTGTTTATGCTATCGAACACCAGAATGAATTTGGTGAGAAAGAAGTTACAGAGTTTAACTATACTGATTTGATTGCACTCTATGTGTTTATTGAAGACGATGAATAATTAATCAGTCCCCTGCATAAATCGGGACGTGACCATGTGACTAAAATCACACTGGCATTGTTGACATTTTATTTTAAGTCTGCTAAGATTATCTTATGACTACAAAAAAGAGCCCTGAAGAATTGCGTAGACTTATGGAGTTACGCAGGTCAAATGCGGCTACCCCTATTAAGTCAAAGAAAAAGTATTCACGCAAGGGGAAGAATTGTCAGTCCTACCTGTTATCATTAAGTAATAAAGAATAGAGGCCCCCATGTCCGCATTAAAAAGATCAAATGACCGTAAAGTCGCTAACCTTGTAACTAAGAATGGTAAGCAGGCTGCAATTGCTAATACTTTCGGATTACCCGCAGGCAAGGCCTATTCTTGCCCTGGTGCCACTAGTGTATGCGAGAGTGTATGCTATGCAGGCAAATTAGAAAAACTATTTAAAGGTGTCAAGGTTAACCTACTTCACAATTGGGACCTGCTCAAGGATGAAGATCTGCAGGGGATGTACACTCTACTTTCTGAGATGATTGCAGAGTTTAAGTCTGATTGTGTAAAGAAAGACGCCCCTATGCTATTCCGCATTCATTGGGACGGAGACTTCTTTAGCGATGACTATGCACAGGCATGGCGTATGGTTATTGAAGAGCAACCTGATATCCAATTCTGGGTATATACACGTGTGAAGTCTGCAGCGGTAATGCTAAAGGATATACCTAATCTTTCTCTATACTATTCTACAGATAGTGAGAAT
>JACCDY010694712.1_pt1 | contig 14073 bp, 10 predicted proteins | sample 7446391 | NCBI WGS metagenome assembly JACCDY01 (sample SAMN15323451, study PRJNA562643) | freshwater metagenome | isolation source: river surface water | place: USA:Blue River Watershed | collected 2017-08-18 | reverse complement strand
CCTGACCATTCTTTAATAACAGTTGACCCAAAAACTCATCTGAATGATCCGAAGGAAAGACAAAATCATTTTTTTCACTTCCTCCAAAGGTGTTAATCCCTTCTTTCAGCCAAAACAAACCGGCTAGATTAAGCCAACCATTTTCAGATTTCAAGCTCTCAATTCTTGCTTTCCGAAAGGCCTCTATTTCTAACTTATGGCCATTGTCTAATGTAAAACTGCTTAGAAATACCAAGAAAATAAACGCCCATTTAATCCGCATGATACATGTGTTTTGATTCAAAATACTTCATTGCTTTAACAACACCGAATTTAGCTTGCTGCTCATCGGTGAAACCCAATCCCCCTTCTCTCTTCATTAATTTTTGATAACTAATGGACAGCATGGGCTTACGCGCACTAACATCCTGGTAAGAGTTCCAGATACTAAAGGACCAAAAAAGAAAACTCAAACAAACAATAAAATATCGACAGGAGCTAAAGATTCGGAATGCATTTAAACTGAATAGATAGATGAAAAGCAATGCCAATGTGGGGTAAATCTTGTAATTGCCACTTAAATAAACAAAACTACCCGCTGATGAGCGTAAAATACTAATCGCAAGCGCATTCATGATACAAAAAACTAATATCGAGGAAATAAACAATATATTAATATTGACCAACTGCTTTGATTTCCATTTTAAATAAAGTTCCTGAATAGTGGTTTGGCTAACATGAAAATAAATAGTAAACAAAAAGAGAGCCAAGATTAAACTCCCCATTACTCCCGCTTGAAAAAGTCTGAATAAAGACAAAAAATCCCTGCACACTTTCCAATGGATGCTGAAAAAAATAGCTTAAACCCCTCTCGTGATAACTCATACTCGGATAATTCCAAAAGATCATAAACAACATTGAAACAAACACGAGAACCCAGACAAACAAATGTTGAAGTCGATATTGCAAAAACAATACCAACGAACCGATAGTAATAAAAAACATACCATCAGAGTTTGAAATGCTCGCTAAAAGACCAAAAAATAGCGCTGCAGTAAAATTAATTCTTGTCGGGCGAGTCAATAAAAACATTGATAGGCTTCCAAACCCGATGACCAAATTATGCTGCGCCGCAGCGATCATCCAGTAAGACGATAAAAAGTATTGGAAATTCAAGAATAAAAAAAGCGCAGGAATAAACATTAGGAGCCTATTTTCTTTGGGAAGGCTCTTCCAAATCAAGATGTACAAGGGAATTAAATAGAGGTGGGTTTGCCATATAATCCATTTGATACTCAACTGACCAAATAGATAATAATTCAAAACCACTAAAACCTTTAATAATACTACACGATGGTCATTATTTGGGGACCATAAAATAGACAATCGATTCGCCCAATTAGGTTCATGTATCCAATTAAACAAAGCGATCGGGGCTACCTCAAAATCGTCTAACCACGGCGCATTTGAAGTGTTTTGGTATAAACTCCAAACAAAAAAAATAACTGGGAAAATACCTATAATGAATAAAAGCCAATTCCTTTTTTGTGTAAATTTCATTTACCCTGATTAATTGAATTCAAATTTAGTCATTTAATTCAAAGAAATTGGTTAGATTCCCTTAAGAAACCGAAGAAACAAACATGAAAAAAGCACTCATTGGACTGATCGCTGTTTTAATCGCGATTCAATTTATCCACCCCGAAAAAAATGAAAGTAAGGATTATACCTACGATATCTCCACAAAATATTCCATTCCCGTACCCGTACAAGAAACGCTGAAAAACGCCTGCAACGATTGTCACTCGAATTTGAGTACCTATCCTTGGTACTCCAACATCCAGCCGGTCGGTTTCTGGCTTAATCACCACATCGAAGAAGGAAAAGAACACTTGAATTTTTCAACATTCACCAAACTCCCAATCGCGGTTCAAAACCACAAATTAGAAGAGGTCATCGAAACCGTCGAAGAGGGCGAAATGCCCATGCCATCGTATACCTATTTTGGGCTACATCCTAAGGCCAACCTAAGCCAAGCCGAAAAAGACGCCTTAATTTCCTGGGCTAAATCCCAAATGGATTACTTGAAAGCAAGCTATCCAGCGGATAGCTTAAAATTAAAGCCCCGTAAAAAAGTATAAAAGAACCACCACGGCCACACCGGCAACCAGCCAAATAATTCCGTTTAACCGTTTTTTCTTCAGAAAAAGCAATAAAATGATGCCCGTCAAGGAAATCAAACTCATAAAAATGGCCGAGAAATCGATCACCCATTTCCAGCCTTGACCCGTGTCGCGGCCCTTGTGTAAATCATTGATCCAAGCCACGAAACCCAGAGTTCTTTCCGTCAAATGAAAGGTCCCTTTGGCGCGATCAATAAATACATCCGCCGTGTAACCGGGTCCTTGAAAAGAAACCGAAACTTCCGTTTCATCGATTCTAAAATCGTTCAATAAGCCATTCACCCCGTATTTCGCACGGAACAATTCCACAATCTCCATCTTTTTCACCAACGTGGTATCCGATCCATTTACCCACGAAGCGTCCAATTTGCCATCGACCTCTTCCAAACTTTCCTTTTCCGGAAACCAATCCAAGTGATTCAGTGTCAAGCCCGTCACCGCGAAAAAAAGCACAATAACAAAACTAAACATCGACAAATAGATGTGTAACCACCGAGACCATTCCGCTAATTTCCGCTTCATTCTATTTTGTTTTATAAACCAAATTCGCACCTGAGACCTCCTCGTTGCCCGACAAAGCCTGCGACTTCGCCTTACCATCAAACTTCATCGTCTGCTTCATCAATTGATACGTTCCATGCTCACGAGCCGCCTCGATATAGACCGTATAATTCCCCAAAGCCACATATTCCCCTTTGTCATTTTTACCATCCCAAATCAAGGAATAATTGCCCGCCGACCGCGTCGCAGAGGCAATCGACATCAAATCAATCGGTACCTCACGCTGCACGTCCGAAAACGAACGTAAATCTGGGAGCCAACGAGGCTTGCGATACCACAAGGCTAAACGACGAACCGGCTTGTGTTGCTCATCCTCAATCCAAACGGCCACGTAAGGCCGACGGGCGCCTCCACCTAAATTGGCCAATTCCACATTAATCAACAATTCCTGACCCGCTGTCCATAACTTATCCTTTACATGAACCATCTCGACAGGTGAATCGATCAGCGGCGAACGCCCCGACCAGTTTTCGCTGACATGCGTCGCTCCCTCCATATCCACAATCAAATATTCGGCCTCCGGATATTTTGATGCCAAAACTTTCGATTCCTCTACTGATAACACATTAAAAGCTGTTGCCAAAGCCCCTGCAGTTACTGCGTTAGGATGAATAACCGTTGAAGACATACTGCCTGCTGCGATTTCTCCGGTTCTTGGATCAACTATGTGCGCTCCCCGACGGGTATTTGCGCTCGTTGCAATGGCTTGATTTTCAATCGTAACCGTACTCAAAGATTGTCCGTTTTCTGCATCAGCTTGGGGATCCGATACACGAACAGATTCCCGTAAATCACCTTTGGCAAGTATATCACCGCCTACATTCAAGAGCACTCCGTGGACACCTGGTTCTGCCAGTACCGCATCTGCTACCTGTTCCATCACATAACCCTTGGTAAAGGTGTGTAAACGCAATGCCGCATCACTCAGATGTTTGGCGGTTCCATCGCCTAGTTCCCAATGCGGCTGATTCACTTTGTCGGAAAATCCATTCACCTTAATTTCCTCCGCCGCCGCATTCAAGGCTCCATCAGAGACCTTGTTCCACGTTTTAAACAAGCCTAATACCTCTGAGATTTCAGGTGAGACAGCAACAGCTTCCCCCTGTGTTTGTAGCCATTGGCCAAACTCATTAGAATCGGAACTGCCTAAAATCGATTGCAAACGACGAAACTCATCTAAGACTTTTGCCTCCGCCTTTTCCGCTAATTCAAACGAAGTCGCGACAATCTTCAGGTCCAAAGACGTACCTAAAACTTGCTCAAAATGAGCTGCTAAAACACCGGATTGATTGGGAAGGAAGGCCGACAAAGCAGCCAAGGGAAGCGAGAATGAATGCATATTTCTTTCAGTTTTTTGGAATCCGAAATTAATTTATGTCCCACATAAAGGAAAAACATTTAGACGAAACCATGTTTTTTCTCTACCTATATCCCAAAAACAACACTGCCAAGGTCGGGGACCTCGGCAGCGCAATCGTTACTTAAACAAATAAAAATCTACAAAGTCTTCATATCAATCACGAAACGATATTTCACATCCGACTTAATCACACGCTCATAGGCGCCATTAATATCCTGCATGGAAATCAATTCAATGTCCGACAAAATTTTGTGCTCTGCGCAGTAGTCCAACATCTCCTGCGTCTCCGCAATACCGCCAATCATCGAACCGACGATACTACGACGCTTCGAGATCAAGGTCGCCGCACCGAACGTATTGTCCTCCGGAGGAATACCTACTAATAACATCTTCCCCTCCACTTTCAACAAGCCCAAAAACGCATTGATGTCGTGCTTCGCGGCCACCGTATTCAGAATAAAATCAAACTCGCCCTTCAAGGCTTCCATTTGCTTTGGATCTGTGGATAAGGCAAAATGATGTGCTCCTAAGGAGCGCGCATCGGCTTCTTTCGAAGGGGATGTTGACAACATCGTCACTTCCGCACCAAAAGATGCCGCAAATTTCACTGCCATATGACCCAAACCGCCCAATCCCAAGACTGCGACTTTGTGCCCCTTACCCACACCGGCAAAACGCAACGGTGAATAGGTTGTAATCCCGGCACACAACAATGGAGCCACACGTGCTAAATCCCCCTCCTCAAAGTTCACATGCAAGGCATACTTTTCATCAATCACATAATTCGCAGAATAACCCCCAAAAGTCTGCGTCTTTCCATCCCGGTAATAATCATTGTAGGTCGCCGTCATGTTCTCATCGCAATACTGCTCTTGACCTTTTTGGCAAGAGGGACATTCCCGACAAGAATCTACAAACACGCCTACACCCGCTGTTTGACCGACCTTAAATTTCGTCACATGCGAACCGATTGCAACTACTTTCCCAACAATCTCATGTCCTGGGACAATCGGATAAATCGAGGGTCCCCACTCGCTGCGAACCATATGGATGTCGGAGTGACATACCCCACAATATTCAATGTCTATCTGAATATCATGTGGTCCCACCTCTCGGCGTTCAAAAACGATTGGCGCCACAGGCACCTCCGCGCTCGTAGCGCCATATCCTTTAACTTGCATCTTGTATTGTTTGGTTTAATGTATCGATAAAAACTTGTATCGGCTCCGCACCCGATATCCCATATTTGCGGTCAAACACAAAAAAGGGAACCCCGCGAACACCTAAATTAACTCCTTCCTGAATGTCCTGGCTCACCCGATAAGCCAATTCCTCACTCGCAATCGCCGCGCGAATTTCAGAGGCCTCCAACCCTGCCTCCTCTCCCAATTCAACTAAGGTTTCAACAGATGCTAAATCCCTGCCATCCGTAAAATAAGCCCGGAAAAATAGCTCCTCAATTACATCATCCAAGCCTTTTTGTTTTGCCAATTGGATCACCCGATGCGCATACAACGAATTCGCGACCACCGCGCGGTCAAAATTATATTCCAAACCTACCGTCGCCGCCATCTCCACCACACGATCGTGCATCTGCTCCGACTGCTCCAAACTCCATCCTTTGCGATCTGCCAAATATTCATATACGCCAACGGGTTTCTCAAATGACATGGGAATGGTAGGGTCCAACTGGTAACTTTTCCATTCTATTTCCACCTGATCACGCGCCGAGAAAGTTTCCAAGGCCTTCTCCAAATGCCGTTTCCCGATGTAACAAAACGGACACATGATATCACTCCAAATTTCTATTTTCATCTCAGCAATTTAACGTAAATTCGGCAGAAATTTACCCGAAGCTATGCGCCTTTTAGTCCTTCTTTTGTTTATCCTTTTTACGAATACTTTAAAATCCCAAAGCCTGAACGAACTCGTTAATGCTTTACCTAGCATCGAAGGGAAAAAGGAATACCTGAATTCCCCTTTTGCCACGACGGGAGACCGACTCTATGTCATTGGCCATCAAAACGGACAATTCCCCGATTTAGGCTGGCACATCACCGGCGAAATGGGTGGCATTTGGGCTCATCCCATTAAACTCCTCGATGGTTTTATTGTTTCCATCGATGGACAGGATTTAACGAATGCGGAAAGCTTTATCAATTTCCCGATGGCGAACCAACATCGCTACCAGACCAAGAATTTCATCATCAATCGGGTCCAATTCGTGCCCGATGGGATCGCAGGATGCATCATTGAATTTGAAGTCGAAAACAAAACGAATCAAGTAATTCATACTCCCTTGGTTTTTCAAGCGAAATCAGATCTCCGCCCTACGTGGCTAGGGGAACGCACAGCTATGACCGACCACCCGGATATCGCAACTTTTAACGCGAACCGATGGGTATTTCAAGATGCCAAGAATCCCTGGTTTGCCATGGTAGGATCCAATCAAAATGGACTACCCGGTGCTGCGCCCATCCCCTTCCATTCCATCGGAAAGGGAATCGCGAAGTCCATCAACTACCAATTAAACGTTCCCGCCAAAGGCAAAACACATATTCAATTCTTCATAGCCGGTTCACCCCAATCGCTTCAAGACGCGGCGAAAAGCTATTCAAAAATCAGCCAAAACCCAGCAACATTATTTAAGCAAAAATGGACCCGGCTACAGGCCTTGGCACAAAAAAGCAAGATCAATATTCCCGACAAAAAAATCCAAGAAGCTTATACCTGGTTACAATTCAATACGGATGGCCTAACCCGGGACGTGCCCGGAATCGGTCGGGGAATTAGCGCCGGACTACCCGATTATCCATGGTGGTTTGGGACCGACAGCGAGTATGCACTACAAGGTGCACTGGCGATTGGGCAGAAAGACTTGAGTTTGAAATCCATTGATTTGATTCACCAGCTTTCGCTGAAAGCAAATAAAAACGGCCGGATTGTTCACGAAGTTTCCACCAACGGTGTCGTGTTTAATCCGGGCAACATGAACGAGACACCCCAATTTGCCTCTTTGGTTTGGACGGCTTACAAATGGACCGGGGATAAAAACCTCATCAAAAAATACTTTCCAAACATCCGGAAAGGCCTGAACTGGTTACTCACAGAGAACGATAAGGATCAAAACGGATTTCCCGACGGACCCGGCATGATGGAAATCCAAGGACTCCACAGCGAGATGATTGATGTGGCTTGTTATACCCAAAAGGCCCTGGAAGATGCTTCGCAAATAGCGGATATTTTAGGCGAGAAGGCATTAAAGAAAGAATACGCCGAAAAAGCGATTCGATTGAAAAAACAAATCAATGAACGTTTTTGGAATGAGGAGTTTGGGTCATATGCCGACTTCCTCAGTAAGGACGCCGAGGCGATTGAACTCATCAAACAAGCCATCGTACGAGCGGATACGCTACACAAACCGTGGGCTGTTACGGAACTTAAGCAAACCCAAAGGTACATCGAAACGCATCCAAGCAATCAAGCAAGGCCCTTCGTGGTTCATCACAATTGGGTGGTAAATTCCCCCATGGAATTGGGAATTGCCGATCTGGATAAAGCCATCAAAGGGCTGGAAACGGCTAAAAAATTCACGAACCCATTTGGTCTTTTTGTGACAGGTATCGATCGGGATGCCTCCGCGGGTTCGGATGCGGGCTCCTACAAAGCCCCGAAGATTTTTACCTACACAGGTGCCGTGATGACACTGCCAACCGGCGTGTTGGCCGTGGCCGAAAATCAATACGGTCGGCCGGATCAATCCCTCGAATACATCCAAAAACTCGCACGTTCCTTTAGTTACGCCTTGCCGGGCAGCATGTATGAAGTATCCCCGGATTTTGGGATGATGACGCAAGCCTGGAATGTATTCGGGTTTGCCGTTCCGATTGTCGAACATTTCTTTGGGATTAAGCCTCGAGCCGACTTAAAAGAAATTACCATCGCGCCACGCATGCCTTCGGCGTGGAAAGAGGCAAGTATCGAAAATGTGGAAATTGGGGATAACCGAATAAGCGTGTATTACAAACAAGGACAAAGCCCACGCGTGACACAAACGAAAAACTGGAAAATAAGAGTAAAATAGCCTATTTTTATTATTGTATCATTTTGCTACATTTGCAGAAAACACCCTAAATCATGAAAAAATTATTGGCGTTAATGGCCATTTCTTCGACGGCCTTTGGGCAGCACATCGAAGTCAAGCAAAGCAAAGGTCCGACGCTTGGATACACCGCGGACTCTCAAGTGAAAATCATCAAGAAGGATGGCCTTTCATTTAAGGACCTCAATAAAAACGGGAAACTGGATATTTACGAAGATTGGCGCAAGCCCGTGGATGTCCGTGCGGCCGATTTAGCGAAGCAATTAAGCGTGGAAGAAATTGCTGGTCTGATGCTTTACTCCGGACACCAAGCCGTTCCCGCACGTACGGAAGGGTATTTTGCCGGCACCTACAATGGCAAACCCTTCGATCCCAAAACGATGGATGCGAGCGATTTGACCGACCAACAAAAGAAATTCTTAAAAGAAGATAACCTACGCCACGTCCTGTTGACGACGGTTTCCTCTCCCGTAGATGCCGCGAAATGGAACAATAAAATCCAGGCATTTTGCGAGTCGGTAGGCAAAGGGATTCCGGCCAACAATAGCTCAGACCCACGCCATGGAACACAAGCGCGTGCGGAATTCAACGCGGCAGCAGGTGGATTGATTTCGATGTGGCCAAGCTCTTTAGGAATGGCGGCAACTTTCAAGCCAGAATTAGTTCAAAAATTCGGTCGGATCGCAGCCCAAGAATACCGAGCGCTTGGTATCGCCACCGCACTTTCACCTCAAGTTGACATGGCAACCGAACCCCGTTGGTTACGTTTCGACGGTACCTTCGGCGAAAGCTCCAAACTTTCCGCTGCCATGGGAGAGGCCTATTGCAATGGTTTCCAAAATGAGAACTGGGGTTCATTAAGCGTAAATGCCATGGTAAAACACTGGCCCGGTGGAGGATCCGGAGAAGGCGGTCGGGATGCGCATTATGCCAACGGCAAGTTCGCGGTTTATCCGGGTAACAACTTCAAAGAACACTTGATTCCCTTCACAGAGGGCGCCTTTAAATTACAAGGACAAACCAAAAAAGCGGCAGCCGTGATGCCGTATTACACCATTTCGTGGAACCAAACGAGCGAAAATGTAGCGAATAATTACAACAAGTATTTGGTGACTGACCTACTCCGGAAGCAATATGGATACGATGGCGTGGTATGTACGGACTGGACGGTAACCGGTGATCACAAGGCCATGGATGTCTTTGTAGACGGAAAGGTTTGGGGCGTTGAAAACTTGAATATGGCGGAACGTCATTACAAGGTTTTGATGGCTGGCGCGGATCAATTTGGAGGAAACAACGACATGAAACCGATCATCGCTGCCTATGCGATGGGTGTCAAAGAACATGGCGAAGCCTTCATGCGTGCCCGCATGGAGCAATCTGCCGTTCGTTTATTGCGCAACATTTTCCAAGTAGGTTTATTTGAAAATCCCTACCAAAATCCCGATCAAACAAAGGCTATTGTGGGTAAACCCGAATTCATGCAAGCGGGCTATGAAGCACAATTGCAATCAATCGTTTTATTGAAAAACAAGGCGAACATTCTACCGCTTCAAACCAAGAAAACGATTTACATTCCAAGACGATACATCGCACCATCCCGCCACTTCTTGGGATTCCCGATTCCGGCTTCGAATGAATATCCCATCAACATGGAATTGGTGAAAAAATACTTTAATGTTACTGAAAATCCAGCCGAAGCAGACCTTGCTTTGGTATGTATTGAAAACCCCAAAGGAGGCATCGGCTATGATAAAGAGGATGTGGCCAAAGGAGGCAATGGGTATCTGCCCATTTCACTACAATACGGCGACTATGTAGCAAACGATGCGCGCGAGGTTAGTATCGCCGGAGGAGATCCCCTGGAAAACTTTACCAATCGTTCCTACAAGGGTAAAATGGCAAAATCCCGTAATTTGACCGACATCCAAATGATTGAAGACACGCGTCAAAAAATGCAAGGGAAACCGCTGATCGTTTCGATCAATGTTTCAAATCCGATGGTTTTCGCGGAATTTGAAGGAAAAGCAGATGCGATTTTAGCAAGCTTTGGCGTACAAGACCAAGCCATTCTAGATATCCTAAGCGGTAAGGCCGAACCACAAGCCTTGCTTCCCATGCAGATGCCAGCGAGCATGCAGACCGTTGAAAAGCAATTCGAAGATGTGCCTTTCGACATGGAATGCCATTTAGATTCCGAAGGACATCGCTATGACTTTGGCTTCGGTATGAACTGGAAAGGCGTGATTCAAGATGAGCGCGCGAAGAAGTACAAATAGCAATTTTCCAATACCCCCATTCAAACACCTCAGGCAAATCTTGGGGTGTTTTTTTGTTGGCTGACTAAAATCATATTTTGTGTGGAATTCCCCGCCGACCTTTGCCCTTCTCAAAATGGTACAATTCCACGATTATGCTACAAAAAGCCGCACATACATTTCACATTCCCGTTATGGGTTTAGGTTTTACCATTGATACACCCGTGAAGGTTGGGCCATTTGGTATTTCTTCTGTTATATCGATCGTCGACGATTACCTCGTCGAGGAAATGCGGGAGGCATATTGCAAGGAATTGAATCTACCCTTCAAGCCCATCGATAAAAAATCAGCGGATTCACGCGCAAAACGCATTACGGCCTACCTAAACCTTGTGCAAGAAATTGTCCAAGACAAAACAAGCACGATACGCAACCAAGCATTTGACCCGGAATCAGATATATGTCGGTACTTCGAATTATTACCCGAAAATTCCGTCCAAAAAACAGCATATTTAGACATGTTGGCAACGGAAGATGTTTGCCAAAAATTCATCAAACAAGGGAATCTTCGCAAGTATGTTTTATCTGGGTCGATTGATGTAAACATCATGGCTAAGGTGAACAAAACCCAATACGATAAAAAGGGGAATGCCTTGGAAAAGGAGTTCGCGGATGCATTGGCTGCTTTGCGCGGATACGCGCTAAGTGATTTAAGCTCTTCAATTATCTTATCTGCCGGATATAATCCCATGTTGTATTCGTATTTGGAGGCGTTCCCCGACTTCTTCCCAACTGAATCGGGAAGGCTCAAAAAGAAAATCATACTAAAGGTGAGTGACTTCCGTAGTGCGGTCACACAAGGAAAAATCCTGGCAAAAAAAGGCGTTTGGGTCTCTGAATTCCGTATCGAATCCGGATTGAATTGTGGGGGACATGCTTTCGCGACTGATGGGCTTTTGATTGGGCCGATTTTGGAAGAGTTTAAAACGAACCGTCAAGCTTTAATCACCGAGTTATTTGAAATGTGTCAAAAAGCCTTGGCTGAAAAGGGGCAGAATGTGTTCTTGGAATATCCGTCGATGCGTGTAACCGTACAAGGGGGAATCGGAACTTATGAAGAAGATACATTACTTCAAGATCATTATCAAACCCAAGGAACCGGCTGGGGAAGTCCCTTTTTGCTTGTCCCTGAAGCGACACAAGTGGATCCGGAAACTCGGAGAGCACTCGCCGAAGCGGAGGAAGACGACTACTACTTGAGTCATGCGTCTCCCCTTGGAATCCCTTTTAATAATTTCCGTAATAGTAGCTCTGAAAAATTGCGTTTGGAACGAATCGCGAAGGGCCGACCGGGTAGCCCATGCACCTTGGAATACCTTGCCACCAATACGGAATTTACAAAGAAACCCATTTGTACAGCCTCACGAAAGTACCAACATGCCAAATTAAAACAGCTCGAGCAACAAGCTCTTCCTGCGGAAGTATATCAAAAAGCTTTTGATGAAATCACGGAAAAAATTTGTCTGTGTACAGGATTAGGAACCTCCGCATTACAAAATTTTGACATCAAACCTGCGCATCACCAGCACGCCGTAGCGGTTTGCCCTGGACCTAATTTGGCCTATTTTTCAGGAACCTTTTCCCTGAAAGAAATGGTCGACCATATCTACGGTCGGGCCAATATTTTAAATACCCATAAACGTCCCAACCTATTTGTGAAGGAGTTAAGTCTGTATGTCGATTACCTGAAAAAGGAAGTTGAAACCAGCATGGAATCCATCACGACCAAACAAGAGCGATATCTAAAAACCTTCCGGGATAATTTATTAGGCGGGATAACTTATTATAAAAATTTGAGCCTCCCGAGTCTCCAAGATATGAAGGACGAATTAGCTGTTTGGGAGGATAAAATTCAAAAGCTTCCCATTCCACAGGTCAACATCGCCTAAATGTCAAAGCCCCAGAAAACCCTGGGGCTTTTTTTAGCGACTATAAAATCTGTAAATTGAAGCGCTAAATTCATCCATATGCGCATTCTGACCTCCCTGGTTCTCTCCATTTTTATACGTTTTGCGGGCTTTGCCCAAGATACCACCCAAATTGTTCAGGCGGGGCGGACGAATTCAGCGGCCCAACAAGCGAAACCCTATGTGATTTTGATTTCAGCCGATGGTTTTCGTTCCGACTTCTCCGTCAAATACGGCGCTAAATTTTTACAGAGCCGAGAAGCGAAAGGAGTAAAGGCAGCCGCGATGATTCCCTCCTACCCATCCCTGACCTTCCCGAATCATTATAGCCTTGTCACAGGTTTATACCCTGCCCATCATGGTTTGGTCGATAACCGCTATTACGATGTGAATTCGAAAACAGAATACAGCATGTCGAATAAGAAAATGGTGGCCGATGGAAAGTGGTATGGCGGGACACCTTTGTGGGTGTTGGCCGAACAACAAGGCATGTTGAGCGCTAGCTTTTACTGGGTGGCTTCGGAGGCCGATATACAAGGCATCCGACCGACCTATTACTATGTCTACAACGAAAGCATCCCGATTGAGCAACGCATTCAAGCCGTGAAAAATTGGTTGTCATTGCCGGCCGAAAAAAGACCACACATGATCACCTTCTATTTCCCACAGGTGGATCATGATGCCCATGAATATGGCCCCGAAGATCCGCGCGTCGGGGATGCCGTTAAATGGGTCGACCAAAGTATTGCCCAACTACAAGCCGCATTAGATCCATTAAAATTACCTATCAATTATGTATTTGTTTCCGATCATGGAATGACAACTGTAGACACCGAAAACACCTTAAAAAAGCCAAGCCCGCTCGATACAACGAATTTTAAAGTTCCATCGGGGGATGCCCTATTGCATGTTTATGCAAAAAATCCGGAGGCGATTAACCGAACCGTTACGGCACTAAAGCAGAGCACAACTTATAAAACCTACCTGATGGATGAAACGCCAGAACATTGGCATTACCGGAAATCGGATGATTATTTCAATCGCCTAGGCGATATTCTGCTTGTACCGAATCACCCATCTATTTTCAACTTGGGAACTCGGAAAACGAGTCCGGGAAAACATGGGTATGACAACCACCATCCAGCCATGCAGGCAAGTTTTCAAGCTTGGGGACCTGCATTCAAGTTGGGAATAAAAATTCCCGCATTCGAGAACGTCAATGTCTATCCGATGGTTGCGAAGATTCTTGGCTTAAACTTGAATGAGTCCAAGGTTGATGGTAAACTTAACGTGCTGATGCCTATTCTCAAATAATTACATCGAAGGCTTTAAGCTTTCTAATGTTAAGCTGATTCCTTTCGCACCCGTTACTTTCCATTGCTTAAATGTCTCGCTGGGAAAATAACATGTCGTCATGGCCGTCAAACCGCCGTCTGCAAAAAACTCGGAAGAGGCTACATCAGTAATCAACGTAAAGTCAATTGTATCGGTTTTAGCTAAGCGAGGTGCATAGGCCTTCCCTGCAAATTTGGGGCTAAAGCTCATGTCTCCTGAAGCATCCCGATCCACATAATAGCGATTCGTTGCTGCTTCAAATCCAATAATAACTTGTTCGCCTTTAGTATTCGAAAGCGTAATCGAAAAATCCTGTACCGGAACTTTT
>JACCDY010351167.1_pt1 | contig 14075 bp, 10 predicted proteins | sample 7446391 | NCBI WGS metagenome assembly JACCDY01 (sample SAMN15323451, study PRJNA562643) | freshwater metagenome | isolation source: river surface water | place: USA:Blue River Watershed | collected 2017-08-18 | reverse complement strand
GCTTCGGCAGACCACTCGTCTGACGACAACACATGCAAAGCACCCAAACGCATCGCGTCCACAGCCACTTCCATGCGGCGACGATCCACGCGGCACAGCACGGGCACGGTGTGGCCGAGTTGGGCAATGAGGGTTTGAACTTCTTGGAGCAGCTCGGCGCTATCGCCCAAGCGGATGACCAGCACATGTGCACGGCGCAAGGCCAGCGAGAGGTCGCCCAAGGTAGACACAGTTTCCAGACTGATACCTGCGGCATCCAGCTGGGCGCGATCTGCGGCGTCGATTGGACTGAAAGGGTCCAACCACACGGCATGAATTACGTTGACAGAAGAAGCATTCACTTTGAGTACAGTCCGAAATAAAGGTAAGACTGTTATGCAAAGGCCGTGCCAGGCTAAACTGACACCTAAGTAATTAAATTAATGTGGTAAATGGGCCTGCGAGGGTCAGTTTCTCGACGTTGCGACGAGTTACCGACAGGCTTTTTAGTGACTTTTTGCGGCGTAGGCTTGGCTGGTTTAGGCGAAAAACCGCCACAAAACCGTCCGTCCGTGCGAAGAACCTCAAGTGAGGGGATCACTTTGGAACGAAAACCCATGAGCTTGCAACCATAGGGCATGCGTAAATCCCAAGTAATCGCCAAATAGCGACACTCCCAGCAATTGGGCCCCTTAGGTAATGGGGAGGATGGCGGCTTAGCGCCTGGGTCAGCTTTCATGCGTCAACTCAAGGGGGTGATTAACCGCCCAAGAGCTTCAACACGGACTGTTGGCTGGTGTTAGCTTGCGCCAACACCGCTGTCGCCGCTTGTTGCATGATTTGCGTCTTCGCCAACTCGGTAGAAGCCTGCGCATAGTCAGCATCTTCAATCTGGCTGCGAGACGCAGACATGTTCATCGACACGTTGGTCAAGTTGTTGATCACATGGTCAAGTCGGTTCATCACCGCGCCCATCGTGGCACGTGTGGCGTTGACCTTGTCCATGGCGCTGTCGAGCATGTTCAACACAGCTGTCGCACCGTCACGGGTATTGATTCGCACTTTGCGCGCATCTTCAGCCAAATCAGCATCCGCTGTGATCTGACCGGTGATGGGGCCACCCTTGCCAAAGTCAGCCAAATCAATCGTGATGACTTGGTTGGCACTTGAACCCACTTGGAAGGCCATGCGGCCTACGCGTGGCGGATCCATGTCTTGGCTGGCACGGCCACCGAAGCTGCCTTCGTTGAAACCCAGTGCAGAGAAGTTACTCATGGGGCCAAAACCATCCGCACCGCTGCGAATTTGAATGGGGCGACCCGTGATGTTCATCATGTTGGGAGGCAAACCATCTGCGCCAGGCAAAGCCGGCAACACGGGTGCATCTGACGTCAATTTGACAGTGCTGTACACCGTTTTGATATCCATCGCACTCACAGGTGCAGACGAGCTGCCCAACACGTTGGTCAAATAAGCTGCGCTCATGTCCACCGCAGAAACATCAGTCATGCCTTGTGAATTTGGCGTGATCGTGCCCAATTGCAAAGTTTGTGTGCCTGCAGTGCTGACGGTCGGACCGCGCAGATCAAATGCAGTGCCTGGAACTGTCGACGTGATCAGCACAGATGCTGTATCTGAAGGGTCAACCTCAACCTTGATATTTTTCAAGCCGGCTGTGCCGCTGATGGCCAAAGCCAAGGCTGAAGCAGTTTCGACTGGCGTGGCGCCATCTGGCAAGACAGCTGTCTCCACCTTCACGCCGTTGATGTACACCGAGGCTTTTTCGCCAGGCGTCGCACCCAAGCCACCGGCTTTGATACGCGATTGCTGAGCAATAGCACCACCTTTGTCCAAACCGAAGTTGGCGGCAGTCAGTTCATCTTGGCTGGAGTCAAGCCAGACCGACAAGTTGCGACCATCTGTTGACAGGGTCACGCCTTTGCCGTTGTCCGTGGCGGTGACGCCATGTTGACCAATGCGTTCGTTGATGGCATCCACAACCTTGGCACGACGTGCTGTGCCAGTCTCGTTCTGAACAAAATCAACTTCAATCTTTGTACCGTTGACCCACAGCTCTTGTTTGCCACTGACAGGCGTACCGGTGTTGGTGAAGATACCTTCACTGACAGCGGGGTTGGCCTCAGCCGTGACACCTGTCAAGCTTGTGCTGGCGTTGATGGCCGCAGCCAATGCCAAACCACTGGCAGATGGGTTGCTACTGGACACAAGTGTGTTTGAAAACTTGTCGTCGTCCGCAGTCGTAGGGCGAATCTTGATGCCATTGATTTCAAGGTCATCCATGCCCAAGTTTTTGGTAGCTGCCACTTGGTTTGCAGTGACCTCTGTCGCTGCAACACTGATGGTGGCGCTCGAGCTCACTTCTGCAGTCAAGGTGTATGACTCGCCAGGCGTGCGCGCTGTCAACAAAATCTCACCCAAAGTTTTACCCTTGGTGGCGTAGACACCCAAGATGGACTTGGCATTAATTTGCGCAATCAGATCTTCTGCCACATCTTGTGGCTGGTCATCGACAACAGCGGCGGCCGATGTGAACGTTGTGCCATTGATGACAATACTTGCGGTGTCTCCTATAGTGGGGTTGGAGGTCAACAAGACACTGCTGACCTGAGCCACCGACGCTGCGACGGGTTCACGAGAGCGGGTATTCAGAATGGATTCATTCTTAGAGAAGTTGCCACTCACCAAACCTGCGCGGGTGATATCACCCGTCGCACTGGCACCCAGCACCACTGGGGCTTGAATTTTTGATTCCAAAGAAATCGTGGAGCTTTGAACACCTTCACGCAAACCTACACGCTGGCCAAACACCATCGCATTGCTTGAGTCAGAAGTTTCAAAACGCACTTCAATGTTGCGACCATCAGGTGCTACCAAGCTGATGCCTTTGGTGTCAGAACCTGAGTCAATCGCCGTCACGCCTGTGCGGTCACTGATCAAGTTGATCGCACGCACCACGTTTGAACGTGTGGCTTGAGAGTTGTTAAAAATCGTTGAAATGTCAGCCGATGCATAACCGTTAACAAACACCACACCCTTGGTCACAGGACCACCGACCATCGATTGGCCAGTCATGATGTTTTCATTCACTTTGGCAAACACACCCGTGCCTGGCGTGCGCACCGCATATTCGGTGGTGGTGTTCACCACGCTTGCCATGCCGGTCGCGCCCGGTACCACTTCTAATTTAGTGACGTTGCCCTCTTTCGCTGGAAAGTTGACACCAATCACGGCAGAGCCAGCTGCGTAAACCACGCTGCGGTCTGTGCTGTTGTCATACAAAGGGCTGGCTTGCATAGCCGCCGCAATTTTGGCGGCAGCCAAGGCAGGCGTGTTGTCGTCATTCGTCAACACAACGCTAACACCGCCGACAGTAATCGTGCCGGGCATCGGTGTGCCGCTCAAGGTGATGGACTGAGCCTCACCTTGTGAAATACCTTGATCCACCGCCATGCGGTTGATCGCTGCAGCTTTCGCAATTGCACTACCAGCTGCGTTGTTACGTGGTGACATCAAATCATCAGCGGCATGCGATGGGCCAATGATGACGCCATTGATCGTCAAGTCACCTTCACGCAAGTTAGGAATACTGCCCGCCACGCCGACACTCATCGTGACACCGCGTGTTGCGAAGTCCAAGCTTGCGCCTGTTGCGTCTTGCATGGTGTAGGTTAAGTCACCCGAGATGACCGAGCTGTTCAAACCATCAGCTTTGGCAAACTTCACCACGGCTGGGCTTTGTGTCAGCACAGTACCTGTCATGGTGATTTGTTTATTGTCGGTTGTTGTGAAAGTCGCAGTCACGGCCGAACCAGTTGCTGCCGTCTTGGCAACACTGAATGCCAAAGAACCGCTCTGCAAGTATTTGCCATTGTTTGCAAATACTTCAGCAGATTGAGTCGCGGCTTCTTGCTCCACCTCGACACCCGCTGCAGACAAGCTCAGACCAGTTGCGGCTGTATTGACACCCACAATAGCCAACCCAACATTGCCATCGGCCACGTTGTAGTTCAAATACATCTTGCCGGGTGTACCCGCATCTTCACTGATGGTCATGCCACGTGAACTGAAGGTGGTGGAGTTGTTCAAGGTTGTCTTGATTTTTTCGACAGCCAAGGCCAAGGTATTTTCAGAAGACGTGATCGGCACCGTCACACCCGCAATCGTGATGTTGCCGGGTGTTGGCGCGGCACCAGACAGTGTGAAAGTTTGCACCTCACCTGCATCTGCGCCAGTCAACGTACGAGACGTTGTGGGTGTGATAAACACATCACCAAATTGGTTTTCGGAGGTGACTTTGTAAACCGGCATTTCACCGACCTGTTCACCTGCCTTACCGTTCAACACGGGGAAACCGTTCCACTCGGTGTTGTCGGCAATTTGAACAATTTGCTGCTTGAGCTGTTGGAACTCGAGGTCCAAGTAACTGCGGTCAGCATTGTTGTTTGTATCGTTGACAGCTTGAACGGCCAATTCACGCATGCGTTGCATCATGTCCGTGATTTCGTTGGTCGCCCCTTCAGCCGTCTGAATCAGACTAATGGCATCACCCGCATTGCGCACGGCTTGATTCAAGCTGCGAATTTGATGCGTCATGCGCGTTGCGATCGACATACCTGCGGCATCATCTCGTGCTGAGTTGATTCGCTTACCTGTCGATAACTGTTGCATCGCCACACTCTGTGCACGACCGGACGAACCGAGTGCCATCTGTGAAAACAATGCTTTAACGTTTGTGTTGATAACTGCCATTTTTTTCTCCTGACCTTAATTGGTCAATCAAACCTGCCACTGGTTAAGCACTTACCGTGCCAACTATTTTCGACACTACTTAATAGGGGTTTATCCCTTTTTTTCGATGTCAATTTGTTCATTTAAGTATTCAGTGGCAAGGTTTTGTCGCCTCAGTGGCAAGCATTTGCCGCTTGCCGTCGAGGGTGCGACACATTGCCGCTTAGTGCTGCAAGCCCGCTGTGGGCAACATGGAATCGCTGAAATCATCCAACGACAACTTCTCTGCCAGCAACTCCAGTTGCTGTGGATACAAGGCCAAACCTTGGCATGCAATCTCTAGAGCACGCGCAGGATCCAAATTGCATCGCAAAGCGCGAACCATCATCACGTAAGTAAATGGTGGGGTCTTGTCGCCCTGCACCACCATCAAGTCGTCCAGCGACTCGACAGCCAATGGCCAGTCTTGGTTCATCATGGCCAACAAGCTAGTAATAGCCAAAATATCTTCACTTTGTGGGTGCAAGCTCATACCTGCATCGCCCAAGGCATTGGCCAGGTCCAGTTGCTCGGTGGCAACCAAGGATTGAATCGCTTCACGAATTTCAGCGGGGCTGAAACGTTGAATGTTCTGTGCATTCAGCAAACTACCTGTGCCAGCTTGATGAATCAGTTCTTGAATAAGGGTCATGGGATGCTCCAGTTGAAGTGTCGGAAAAACATGCCAACCGCTTCCAAACGATCAGCGCATGAACACCCTCAAGCAATAGTGATGCCAACTTGTCGAAGCACGCCATCGCCCCCGTGGCAGGGCGATAGCCGTGGCAAAAAACCGTCAATACGAGCTGGCTTGCAAATTGCTTGTTTTGCTAAAACTACCCTCATTCAGCAGGCCACCCCACAATGAATGCACGCAACCCTGTCTTTGACATCATGAATCAACAAGAGCCCGCACCGCCAATTGGTTTGGACACCCTGTTCACCACCTGTGAGCAGCTGCAGCAAGCCGGCCAAGCCCAAGAAGCCTTGGACTTGTACCAGTCATGGCTGGCCCAATCGCAGGACGCCAACCGTCACATGGCTTGGTTCAACTACGGGTCATTGCAGCAAAGCACCGGCAACCCTGCCGCTGCCATTGAAGCCTACAAAGAATGTTTGGTATTGCAGCCCAGCTTCCCGCAAGCCTTGATCAACCTCGGACTGACCCTAGAGAAAATGGGCAAGCGCGATGAAGCGCTGCAACAGTGGGCCACCTTGGTGAGCAAACGCCTGCTCAAAGATGGCCCAAGCTCCGACATGCTGGTGCTGGCCCTGAACCATATTGGCCGGGTACACGAAGACCTCAAACAATACGACTTGGCTGAAGAAGCCCTGGAACAAAGCTTGGCCCTCAACCCCAAGCAACCAGGCGTGATTCAACACTGGGTGCATATTCGACAAAAAGCCTGTGCATGGCCCGTCTACAAGCCATTGCCCAACATCACGCAAAACGAAATGCTCATGGCCACGTCGCCATTGGCCATGCTGGCACTCACAGACGACCCTGTGCAACAGCTGCTCACTGCTTTTGCGTTTGTGGAGCGCACCTATGGCTTCAAAGAAGAGTTTTTAAGCAAAGGCCGCGAGTACCGCCACGACCGCCTACGCATTGGCTATGTCTCGGGCGACCTGTGCGTGCATGCGGTGGGACTGCTCTTGCCTGAACTGCTTGAAGGCCACGACAAATCAAAATTTGAAATTTACGGCTACGACTTCAGCCCTGAAGACGGCACCGCACACCGTGAGCGCCTGAAAAAAGCCTTCGACCACCTGCGCCCCATTCGTGCATTGACCGATCGACAAGTGGCCGAATTGATACTGGCAGATGAAATCGACGTACTGATTGACCTGCATGGCCTCAGCTCTGGCGCCCGCCCCGGCATATTTGCACTGCACCCTGCCCCCAAACAAGGCACCTACCTCGGCTTTATTGGCACCACAGGCATGCCGTGGTTTGACTTTGTCATTGCCGACCGCTATGCACTGCCTGAAGAATTGACACCGTATTTCACAGAGAAGCCTCTGTATGTGGAAGGCAGCTTTATTCCCCTGACCCGTGATGACACGCCCGTGCGTGAAGCTACGCGCGCTGAATTTGGATTGCCAGAAGATGCATTTGTGATGGCCGCGTTTGGAAATGTTTACAAAATCACGCCTGAAATGTTTGCCACTTGGATGCAAATATTGAAAGAAATTCCACGGGCTGTGCTTTGGTTGATTGATGACAATCCGACGACCACCGCCAATATTCGAAAACACGCGCTGTCAGCGAAGGCAGATGTATCTCGAATCATATTCACCGGCAGAAGTGCGCATGTGGAATACAAGGCTAAATTAAAGCTGGCAGATGTGTTCTTGGACAACTTTCCATACAACTGTGGATCTACAACAAACGATGTGATTCAAGCAGGAGTGCCGTTGGTAACAATGAGTGGAAAAACTATGGTTTCACGAATGGGTGGAACTATCCTAACATCAGTAGATTCAACTAATTTAATTTCAAAATCATACCTTGATTATAAAGAAATTGTAAAAAAAATCTCCGACAATCAAATTAGACTTCGTAATAAAATCACCCCGAAAAACCCTTCCTTTATATTAAACTTCGATCAGTAAAAATATTTCAAACACTAGGAAATCAGTAATGAATAAAACAAATAACTATTCGAATCATTTTACAAAGTTCAACTTAGGTTGTGGAACACAACTATATAAAGATTTTTTAAATATCGGTCACTGGGAGAGCTTAGAACAGGGCGGGCTGTATAAAGATCTAAACGGTACCAGTGGCACATATATGTTAAATCATGATTTGCGCAATGGAATACCTGCCGATGACAACTCACTAGACTTAGTCTATCACGCCCACATGCTTGAACATCTAAGTTATATTGATGGAATCAATTTTATCAAAGAATGCTATCGAGTACTAAAACCTAACGGAACAATGCGGATATTAGTGCCAGATTTGGAACTATGGATAAATGCGTATTCATCAAAAAATAGATTCTTTTTTGAAGAATACAGAAAAGTACTCGATAAAGATATTTACGTCACAAATGCTTCAATATTTATGGGCATGCTTCATAATCACGACCATAAATGTGGTTATGATTTTGAGAGTTTATCATGGACAGTTGAAAAAGCAGGCTTTAAAAATATATTAAGAACTTTATACGCAGATAGCTCCATAGAAAATATTAAAGAAATAGAACCTTTAATACCCTTGCGCATTATGGAAACACTTTGCATCGAATGCATTAAATAAAATTTAAAAGCACTATCATGAATAATCCATTCATATCTGTAATTATCCCAACACATTCAAGAAGCACGTACTTGAAACGAGCAATTGACTCAATAAATTCACAACATCATAGAGACAGAATAGAAGTAATATTGATATCAGATCAAATAGATATGGCTACCGACTTGGTAGCACATGACGGACTAAAACCAAGTGATATTTACATCCGACGCAACGGAGTAAAAGGCCCAGCGCTTAGTAGAAATATTGGGCTAAACCTAGCAAGAGGTAATTACGTCATGTTTTTAGATGACGACGATGCATGGGATCATAATTTTACAAAGAATTTATTTGACCATGATCTAATCCAGTCTTATGACAGTTGGTATATGGACTGCGTAATTATTAAGGAGTCTCGCACAAACTTAGGGCCAATTAAATTAGGTGAAAACTCACTAAGTACAAAACACCTATTAAATCTTAATGTATATGTGAAAAATCAAGTTCACATGTCTTGTTTCATATTTAACCGTAATATTTTAAAAAATATATATTTTGACAATAAATTGCGTGCCTATGAAGATTGGGACTTTCTTTTGTCGGTTATTGACCGTCAAATGCCTTTACACCTACCAGTTTTGTGTTCGCATATTTATGAAGTTGACGATCACACAACAGACCGACGTGGATCCAGTTCACAAGCAACAGATTTCAATGCTGTATTTGATTACTTAAAAATCTATCGGGATCACGTTGTTAATATTTATGAAATAAAAACTTCTAGGCAAGCTTTACTAAGATCAGTTGGGCTTGAAATTGATACAATTTTATTATGATTGATTCCAACATGAGTAATTTTCAAGAAAAATTCAATGCCGCTGAAAATCGGTGTATTTTTTGTATGTGGACTGGGGATAATCCTATGTCAACGGAACGAATTCAAGCCTTATGGTCAATATTTAACAATACTGGCTGTCCAGTAATTTTTATAAATAAACATAATCTTTCGGAATGGATTCATCCAAACTACCCACTCCATCCCGCTTTTGAGTTTCTTAGTTCCACACATAAATCTGATTATTTAAGATGTTATTTTATGCATCACTATGGTGGCGGATACACTGACATCAAACATACAATAAAAAAATGGGGATTTTTTTTCGATCAACTTAATAGCTCATCTAGTCTTGCATTTGGTTACCAAGAGCTAGCTCACGGAATACCGCATTTGAATAACTCTTTGGGTGATGAAATTAGGAAAAATCATAGGGACGTTATCGGATTATGCTCATTTATATTTAAAAAAAATAGTGCCATTACTTCCGAATGGCTTACTGAAACCAATAAATTATTAGATAGTAAATTTATAGAGTTGATTAAATTTCCTGCTCAACACCCCCAGGACCAATACTCAGTCATATTGCCAGATAATACTGTATCAAAATATCCTCTTCGCTGGGCCGAACTACTCGGAGAAATATTTCATCCAATAATATACAAGCACAAAGACAGTCTCATACAAGGTGAAATAGCTCCGTTATTTTCAAATTATCGATAATATAAAATTGAGTTTTATTTTCAACACAACTAAGGAGACAGCATATGGGAATGCACCCCAAACTAAAATCTGACAATTTTCACGAATTTTATAATTTAATTTTCGGAGTCAATAAAGAATCATCGATTAAATATTTACTTGATCACGGCTTAATTGATAATTCCCATGTGGGCAATTGGGAGAAACATCTTTCAGCACTTAAGCCAAACTCTCCTATTTGGTTTGAGTTGCATGACCATTTCAAAATGAAAATTGATTCACAAATAATCAATGGGGGGCATATATCCAGCAAAAGCTCTCTGGATATTATTCGGAATTACAAGTATGCATCACAGATTTTTAATTCTAAAATTTTTAGTGCAAATTCTAATCGAGGTAAGATTGCATTAGATTTTGGCTCAGGGGTGTATCGCCCACTAGGAGTTGCTGCACTTCTTTATGTAAATGGATTCGATCATGTCTATGCATATGAGCCATTCCCTATTAAACTGGATTTTGCAAGCATCTCATTTAATGAAATTCTAAAAAATATTATTGACAATCCAACCGATTACAATATTTCAACAATTAGCATCGAAGAACTTTTGATTAGAGCCAAATCCTTACTTGTAAGTAATTTGGGCGATTTACTTAGTGACTTCTACTCTGGCAATGTAAAGAAGGTCCGCATAGGCGGCATCAGTTTAGTTAGTGATATTGAATTGATTCAAGACAATCAAATTGATGTGCACTTCAGCAATGCGGTATTAGAACATGTTAGTGATATGGAGCTTAATTTAGATCAATTGCGAAGAATTACCACGGCTACAAGCATAGGGTTTCATATTGTTGATTTTCTAGATCACAGGTATTACGATGATCCGACTATCTCACCGCTTGAAAAATATTATGACGGCTATTTGGATGAAATCAATGGGCTAACTCCATCCGAATTGGAAAATAAAATTATTGAGAATAAATGGAAAATTCGAAAAATTACGACCCAGACAGTTCCACAACAAATTCTAACTAATGATTCTAGATCGCTAATCTCAAGATACTCACCATTCAGTGAGTCGGAACTTTTAGAACATATTAATTTTTATGAATTAAAAAAGTAATACGTTTCTATTTTTTGAAACTACCTTCACTAGATCACTTACCAAGCTAGAAAGAAGGCTGCGAATTAATTCCAATTTCGCAAACAGATGTAATTTGCAAAGTAATTCACTCCTAGAATTACTTTCAAATTACATCCATTTTTTTAACGTAAATTGCTACTGAAGAATAACTCTTATTATTAATGCAGGGTTAAAAATGGGCTGTTAAAATCATTAAAGAATTTCTAATTTATTTAATCAACAACTTAAATTAATAATTTATTACATTAAAATTAGTTTTTATTCTGACGCCCTCTACAAATCAATCACTTTATTTTCATCATATTTACCAAACCGTTTTCAGACTGATTAAACTCAACGCTTACTGAATTTTTTGGGTGTTGAGCAACAAACTCAGATTTAATATTTAAAGAAATTTTATATCCTAAATGATCGAAAAATTTCAAAAGCTTTTCCTTATCATCTTTAAACCACTCTAAATCCCACGCCTCAAAAAAAATTGGTGGGTAGCTATGGTTCTCCAAAAAGGACTCACCACCTGTAACACATTTAACTAAAAACCTTCTACATCAATCTTTATCAGAGCGGGCGAATTTGATAATTCCAAACTGTCCAACCTAATTATTGGAACTAACGCTTTATCATTCTCCATGAATCTTTCCATATTCAAATATTATCTGTAGGTTTTATCAAGAGAAAACGCACCAATGTTAGTATTATTTTCATAATTTATTTCGGGAATTTCAATATCACCGTCATAATCGCCAACCGCTTTATTAATTGCAATAAAATTATCCAATCTATTTAGCACAACATTTCCGCAAAGTTGATAATATAATATTCTTTGAGGTTCAAATGCCATTAAGACTCCACCAACATCACGCATGCTTTTTGCTAATGGTATTGAGTAAGCACCTAAATTAGCGCCGATATCCAACACTAAAGGATTATTAACACTCTGTAAAAAAACCTTAGATATTGTTAATAGATAGTCCTCCCATTGACCCGTTCTATACAATACATTGGCTATGCATCGTCAGTGGAAAAAAGCATGTAATCAGCTTCATTACATTTAATAATATTTACACGTGGCAACATACTTAAATTCCTACATTGATTTATCGTCAATCATTTGACAAACAACAATAAGCAATTACTGCGCCTGGAAATTCACCCACCAATACCTAAAAAGCACCATACATCTAGACTGATCTTCTGATGTTTTCAGATAAGACTTAAGCGCGTTGAAGCTGAATGCTCCAACGCGCTCCTTACTTACTGCTTAATGCTACAAAGCAGATATCTGAGTTGTTGTCATTCCAAGTATAGATAACTGACTATTTGTCAAGACGGCTATCTGGGAAGCATCCAACGCTTGCAGCTGATTTGTACTCATTGCAGCCAATTCAGTTGCCTTCAATTGACCAACTTGTGTCGTCGTTAGTGCAGCCACGCCTGCCGTACTGATCGCGCCTACCTGCTCATCTGACAAAAGTCGTAATTGATCAGTGCCAATCACTTTGATGTCATCCGTAGCGATTGCCGTGATTTGCGCAGGAGTCAATGCCTTAATCTGACTAGTTGTAATCACACTAACTTGAGTTGTCGTCAAAGCAACGATGCCTGCCGTTGTAATGGCTTCAATCTGACTATTTGTCATCTTCACCAAATCTGCAGTTTCAATCGAAGCAATCTGTCCTGTCGTCAGTACTGCCACTTGCTCTGCGGTCAGTTTGCTAATCTGTGCAGTAGACAAGGCAACAATAGCGTCTGTAGACAGCGCCACCACCTGCGCAGTCGTCAACGAACTCAATTGAGAAGCTGTTAACTGCTCAATTTGGCCCGATGCCGTTGCAGTCAAGGCATTGATTCCTGCCGTACTGATGGATGCAATTTGATCGTTCGTCAGTTTGACAATGTCGTTTGTCTCAATCGCCGCTACTTGTGCCGTCGTCATCACCGTCACTTGCTCCGCTGTCAGCTTGCTGATTTGTGCTGTCGTGAGCGCCGCCACCTGATCGGTGGTCAATACCTTCACACCATCGGTGGTGATTGATTGCAGTGCTGTATTGGTCAAGGCTTGAATGTCGTCGGTTTGAATCGCAACAATTTGTGCCGTCGTCATGGCAGCCACTTGATCACCCGTCAGCTTATTCACCTGAGCCGTGGTCAAGGCTGGCACCTGATCAGCCGTAGTCAAAGATACGATCTGAGCAGTCGTCAAGTTGGCCACTTGCGTCGGTGTCAAGCTGACCAACTGATCCGTGCTCAGGTTTTGCACCGCGGCTGTGGTCAACGCTTGCACTTGTGCATTGGTCAAGTTTGGCAGATCGTCCGTTGCAAGCGCTTGCGCTTGTGCCACAGACAACACAGCCACTTGAGCTTCTGTCAGCTTACTGATTTGAGCTGTCGTGAATGCTGTGATCTGTTCAACCAACAGCGCTTTCACGCCATCGGTGGTGATGCCTTGAATCTGCGCTGCAGTCAACTGCTGCAAATCATCGGTCGCAATCGACTTGATTTGCGCAGTTGTCATGGCGCCCACTTGCTCTGCCGTCAACTTGCTGATTTGTTCCGTCGTGAACGAATCAATCTGGTCAGCCGTCAGCACAGACACTTGTGCGGTGGTCAAGTTAGCCAGCTGCGTTGCCGTCAGGCTGCTGACTTGCTCTGTCAGCATGCCTTTCACCGCCGTGGTGGTCAAGGCTTGGACTTGTCCGTTCGTCAACTGTTGAACATCGGTGGTCGTGATGGCTTGTACTTGTGCCGCACTCAACACACCCACTTGCTCTTCAGACAACTTGTTAATCTGCACACTGGTGAACGCAGCCATTTGATCAACCGTCAAGGCCTTCACAGCCGTGGTGGTAATGGCTTGCAGTTGGGCTGCTGTCAAGTTTTGCAGATCGTCCGTTTCAATGGCCTTGATCTGTGTCGAGCTCAGCGCGCCCACTTGCGTTTCGGTCAGCTTGCTGATTTGGTCAGTCGTCAAACCAGCCAATTGATCTGCCGTCAACACCGACACTTGAGTCGTGGTCAACGACGCCATCTGTGCTGTGGTGATGTTGCTCAACTGCTCAACACTCATGCCCTTGACGGCCGTGGTGGTCAAGGCCGCCACTTGGTCATTGGTCATTGCAGCAAGGTCAGCGGTTTCCATCGCCTGCACTTGAGAAGCCGTCAACACACCTGCTTGCGCCACCGTCAATTGACTGATTTGGTCAGTGGTCAACGCCGTCACTTGGTCCGCCAGCATGGCTTTCACACCAGCGGTGGTGATGGCTTGCAACTGAGCTGCCGTCATGTTCACCAAGTCAGCGGTTTCGATCGCTTTGATCTGAGCCGTGGTCATCTTGTCGATTTGCGTTTCAGTCAACTTGCTGATTTGCGCTGTCGTCAAGCT
>JACCDY011211787.1_pt1 | contig 14096 bp, 30 predicted proteins | sample 7446391 | NCBI WGS metagenome assembly JACCDY01 (sample SAMN15323451, study PRJNA562643) | freshwater metagenome | isolation source: river surface water | place: USA:Blue River Watershed | collected 2017-08-18 | reverse complement strand
CTGACCAGATTCCCACCACCTCTTTAGATTACTAAATCCAATTCTTTCTGTACCATAAGGAGTATTAACTAAATATTCTTTCATACCACTTCTTACCCAGTATCTTACTAATCTTCTTATCTCTTGCCACCACCTTACCCCTTTCAATGCACCTTTCACATAGTATTTTACTGTCTATGTCAAACCCTAAACTGGCATCTATTAACATTATCTCACTGCATTTCCAGCAAGATATTGGTATAACATCATTCAGTTTCTTTTTCATCATTATCAGGGTTATTAGATTGTGTAGTGGTCATATATGAGAGTGGAGAAGGTAGGTCTGAGTAGTAGCACCAATTAGGATCTTCTTCGGGTATTATGCGTTCTTCCATTCTTTCCAGTTTTCAAATTCTTTTAGCCGTTCTAATTCTAATTTGATATTATTAATTAATGATTCTCTTTTTCTTCTGAGTTGGTTAATCATAAAGTGGTCACCTAAATTAGTATGATGGTCTATTTCACCATTAATCTTGGTTAAGTCTTGGAGTAATTGTTCTATTTTCATATTATATTATATTATTCAAAGTGCTCATCATTATCAAATGGGTTTTGATTCCATTCATCTCTATCTGAGAATTTATCTATATCGGGTAGTATTATATAGATAAACATTTTATTATGTTCTTTTATTAGTTTTAGTTCACCGTGGTAGTTATATTGGTCTATGGCTTTTTGTTTCCAGAAGTCATATACTTTATCAAAGTTCTTATTAACTACTGATGTTTTTTCCCATCCTATTTTTCTTAATCTAATATCAGACATTTGTTATTATATGCAGTGGTCTATAATAGGTTGATTATTGGGATTCTTATAATCTGTTTGAAATATAATAGAGTTATGGTGCTCATGTGTTACTTCACCAGTTACTTGGTCTTTTCTTGTTACATGCCAGTTAGGTATATTAATAGTTAGTGTGGTTCCATCATTATAGGTTACTTTAACGTGTTGACTATTAATTTCTAGTTGTTTGATATTTTCTAATGGGTATGTCATAGTATATTATTTAGTTTAATATTTCTTTTTGATATTATCCAATTTTGAATTTGTTCTATTAATATTTTATTTATATCGGCTGCTTCTGATTTAATCATAATATCTATTTCTGTTCCATCTAAGGTATCAAAGATTTTATAGGAAATAGATTGAGTCGGTACCATTAGTTGTAGGTGTTCTTGAGAGTGAACGGTTATTAGGAATCTATTGGTATTAAAGTAGTGGTTTATAGATTTATTTAGGCTCATTATCTTTGTTTATTATTTGGTTTATTTTATTATCTCTTTTTATTCTTTGCATTTCCTTTTCCCATTCTTCTTCATAGTAGATTTTATTGGCTAAGTCGGATATTTGTTTGACGCATTTATCTGGATGTAGATTTCCACCCCATTGATTAGTTGTGATGTGTTTATGGTCTATAGAAGTTAGTATGGCAACTGCAGACATTAGTAGTTGTCCTTCTGGAGTGTTTAGGTTAATATCTGACAATTTACTGTGGGTTATCATTGAGTAGTTTATTTAGTTTTATATCTCTTTGAGTCATTTGGGAGTTATAGTGGTGGAGTAGGAGTTCAGTCCAGTGACAATCGGTTTGTGCAACATAGTCGGTGAGGTTGTCTTTTGTTAAGTTGAGTTCTACTCCGAGGTATACTATATGGTTGTTTTTTGATATGGTTATATCTTTATCTGTTAATATCATATTGTTTATATTTTGTGGTGGGTTATTTGTTTGGTGGTGGTCAGTGAAAATTCCTTGGTGGAAAAATTTTTAAACTGGAGACTCTAAAGAGTCTAAAAGGGTGGTGGAAAAATTTTTAAACTTCGGGGCCGTCTGAAGGATAAAAACGGAAACAAAAGGGTGAAACGGGGCATATAATAATAAATATGGTAATTAAATAAAAAAGTTATATATTTGTAAGTATGTTTAAAAGATTATATAATATTTTATTTCCAAGGCAGTTCAAGATTGGAAATGTTGTTACTTGTCAGTTGGAAATTTGCAAAGGTAAAGAGTGTATAGTAGACAGGGTTTATACCCGTGGTGGTGATAAGGTTCCGTTTGTTAGAGTAAAGTTTACTGATGAACTTGGTAGATTGGTATCAGTTAATGTTAAATCAGAAATTTGTCAATTAGTTAGGGAATGACAAAGTATTATCTCCAGGTATTAGATAAGGACTTAAGTATTTGTCTTGACTCTGATGTCCATTACTATCACCAGTTTGCAGTTGGCGATATCTTAACTATCCAAATGTGTTCAGATAGGGGACCAAAGATTAAATTCGGTAAGGTAGAGTATGATGCTATTTTTACTTGGAAGTGGAACACTCTCAGTTCAAAACGGTTAACTATTGCCTCTGCTATTTCATCCCATGTTTTAGTGGATATTACCTCATCTGTTATCAGGGAGTCAAAGCTTAAAAGTTTAGGAATTTAGAAATATGACAAGAGAGGATTTTGAGAGTTTAACATTAGGTGAAGTCATTCAGTTTACCAGAATTGATAAATCGGTAAATCTTTACAATGAGTATAAGGTGGGTGACCAGCTCCATTTTTTAGAGTATAATCAGTTTACTAATTATTATAACTTTGTTAGAATAGATAGTGGTCCGCCAGTGATATGTCATTTTGGTTTTGGTATACACTCTTACATTGAAAGAAAAGTAGTTTTAGAAAGAGAAAATAAACTTAAAAGTTTACTGGGGTGAAAATTGGAGATATAGTTAGAATTAAGTTAGAAAATGATATCAGTGGGCTTATACCTGGTAATTGTATTATAGATGATATTAGTGAATCAAAGACAAGAAGAAAAAGGAGATATCATATTAAGTCTTTAACCGAGGATAAAATGACTTGGGTTTATGAAGGGGAGGTAGATATGGTTAGTGATTTAAGAAATCAGGTATTAGAAAAATTAGGTATATGAATTCGGATGTTAGTGTTGACATGTTTGGTGTTGCGATCTGTATAAAAAACAGTGAGAATAGATTTCAGAAAAATCATTCTTTTATTGTCGGGAAAAATTACCGGTATAAGAGTGCTAAGAAAGTAGGAGAAATGAGGTATTATATGTTAGTAAATGAGAAGAGTCGAAAAATCATTTTCAATGAAATATGGTTTGGTCAATTCTTCAATGATTTGCAAGAAGTAAGAACTAATAAGATAGAAAAATTAGGTATATGAGTTTTGATGGTGTATATGCCAAAGATAGGTATTATCCTAAGTTTGAGCCAGGTGATGAAGTTTTTACAACTAAGAGTACTTGGAAAGCCATAACTGCTAATAAACCATATCAGGTTATTAAATGTGAGAATACACATCACAGTTGTGTTTATGTTATCACTGTAATTTGTGATGGTGGTTATGAAAGTAAATATGCTACTTATCATTTTAAGAAAACTGAAAGACAATTAAGAGAAGATAAACTTAAATCTATATTGGTATGTTAGAAAAACTTTTTGGTGATATTAGACTTATCTATGAGGGTCTAGATTTTAAGAGTAAATTATCCATAAATGATTTAATGATTGTTTCTCAAGATAATTACTATTTACTATATTATAAACCGGATGATATAACAACTCAGGTCAGAATTGAAAAACATTTTAGTTTAGTTAATATGTGGTCTGATAATAAAGAACTTGATATAACATATTATAATATTCATGTTGAAGTAGGTGGTGAAGTATATACCCAATCTGAAAACTCAATGGTTGAATTGACATATAAGATTATCACACCATTTTTAAGAGATTTGAAATTAGACCAAATAGGAGTATGTTAGTAAAGTGTAAGTCAGATAATGACTCGGTAGGTAAATTGATTGGTTTAACCATTGATAAATCATATGCAGTTACTGGTATTGATAATATAGGATTTAGAATCATTGATAATCAAATGAGAGATTATTGGTATACAAAAGAGTTATTTTATCCAATTGATGAAGAACGAAATAAAAAGATTGAACAATTATGGGATTAGTACTAAGAAAAGAAACACCAAATATTACAAGGTATAAATTACAAAAAGAGTATAAGAACTTACTTATGGCTTTTGATGCCTTGCCAGGAGTCCATGTCACTAGCTCAAACTTAGATAAGTCATTTGATAAAATCCGCTATAAATGGAATGGAATTTTAATATTTCTTCACATTGAAGAGTGTACACAAGAAGGTCTTTTCTTTCTAGCAAGATGTATGGATAGAAGATATTGGGAACATGGTCACAAATGGAGAATTGAACTTGAAGTTGGTGATACTGAATATCCAAATGGTGACAGACCAATAAACTACAATTTATTTAGAGCACTTCAAGACGGAGATTCTGAACAAGTTATTATGGATGAATGTAAATCTTTATTTGATAATATGATGCATCATTTTAATCATGATAACTTTATGACAGGTTACGATATGGATAGAAAAGAATACCATCTTGTAGATGATGTAGCATTTGATAGAAGAGTTAAACTAAATGATTTAGGAATATGATGGATTTTTTTGATGATGGGGATATTTTTATCAAGGATAACTTAGACTGGATATTAGCCGGTGAATATGACCATAAGTTTAGTAGAGAACAATTAGATAAAATGACTGAACTTAGTTTTCTTTATAATCATTTAGTTTTTGAGGATAACAAGCTTACTTTTAGTTATAATAATACCACAATCAATCTTACTAATGTTTATCGGCAGTATGATGATCTTGTTGGTTATATGGGTAAAGAAGGTGTTAAGAATATGATTACTAATACTATTATATCACAAGATGTATTTAAGTCGGCTTTTAAGTCATTTTTAAGAGATAGAAAAATTGGTGGAGTTATAGAGTAATGGAAGATTTAGATCAGAAAAATTAGAAAAAATAGGTTTATAGAATTTTTATTATTATATTTGTTTTTATTAATATGCCCGAAATGGACCCATTTACAATTAACACAAAAACAACTGGCTTTGGCTCGCCAGCAAGAGCTTATGTAGATAAAAGACTTAATCCTAATGATTTACTTATCGAGGATCCTTATACTACTTTCTTTTTTCAATGGGAAGGTGAATCTAAGTTTGGTTTAGAGTGGGGTGATTACTTAGTGGTAGATAGAGCTTCAATACCATCACCTGATGATTTAGTTGTGGTCACTGGTAGTGAAAAGTTAGAACTTGATTTATATAAAAACATTAACCCTGATAAACTTTGGGGAACTATTACCTGGAAACTATGTCAAATAAAAAAATAGCAATTGTAGATTGTAATAACTTCTATGTTTCTTGTGAGAGGTTATTTAATCCTAAGTTGAAAAATAAACCAACTGTTGTTCTTTCTAACAATGACGGATGTGTTATTGCCCGTTCTCAAGAAGTAAAAGATATGGGTGTTAAAATGGGACAGCCAGTTTTCAAATTAGATAAAGAAGTTAAAAATAATATGATGAAGTTTTCATCTAACTATGTTCTTTATGGTGATATCTCAGACCGCATTTCAAATATCTTAAAGAGATTTACCACTAAACTTGAAATCTATTCTATTGATGAATCTTTTATGGACTTAACTCATGTTCCTGATAGTGAATTGGTAGAACATATGACCTTAATTAAATCTGAGATACTTAGACTTACTGGAATTCCTGTTTCTATTGGCGTTGCTCCAAATAAGACTCTTGCTAAACTAATGAATTATCAATCAAAGACTAATCCAAAGTTTTCTGGAGTTTGTTCTTATTTTGATAATCCTAATATTGATGATATTGATATCAGTGAAGTATGGGGTATTGGAAACAAGTGGCGAAAGAAATTAAATAGTATTGGTATAGATTATATTGGTCAGTTTAAGCAGTTACCACAATATCAAGTAAGAAAGATGTTTACTATTGTTGGATTAAGAACTTGGCTTGAACTTCACGGTGACCTTATTCATCAAATAGAAACCAGTTTTAAGAAACCAAAAGCAGTTACTTCATCAAGGAGTTTTGGAAGGACTGTATGGCAGAAAATTCAGGTTCAAGATGCTCTCGCTACCTTTATTGATGATAGTTGTCAAAAGATGAAATCAGAAGGTCTTAAACCAAGGACTTGTATTGTGTTTGCTACTACAAATAGATTTGAAGAAGATTATTTTGTTTGGTCAAGAAAGATTAGATTATATAATCCAAGTAATCAACTACAAACAATTTGGAATGAAGTTGACCCACTTTTAGATGAACTACCACTTAAACTTTGGGCAAAAGCCGGTGTTATCTTTTTAGATTTAATTGGCGAAGAGGTAGATATTAAGACTCTTTTTGAAGAAGAGTGGCCTGATAGAGAGATTCCAAAACTGGAGTATAAGATGTGGATGACCCGTAGAGATTTTCTTTCACCAAAGTGGACTACAGATTGGAAAGACGTGCCAAAACTTTCATAAATGTATATTAAAAAGTTTTCTATACCACAAACTGCAGGTTGCTATATTTTCAAAAATAGCAAAGACCAAATCATTTATGTTGGTAAGTCTAAGTTTTTGCCTAAACGTGTTACAAGTTACTTTCAAAAGAATCACAAAGATGCTAAAACCACTAAACTGGTTACTGAAATCAAAAATGTAGATTTCATTTCAACTGAAAGTGAGAATGAAGCCTTAGTGTTAGAAGAAGATTTGATTAAACTTTATAAACCAAAGTTTAATATCAAAGGTAAAGACAGTAGAACTATTAGAAGTAAACTTGTACTAACAGGTGGTGAGTGGAAGAAACTAGAATTATTTTATCCACATGAAGACTTTGAAGGTGAAGTTCTTTGTGAGTTTACATCTGGTAAAGTTGCAGGTGAAGTTCTTGAGGCTATTTATGATATCTTTCAACTTAGAAGTTGTAACTATTCACTAACTGAAGATAATATTCAAAGGGGTAAGTTCAAAGCTTGTCTTGAGTGGCATATGGGCAGATGTCAAGCTCCTTGTCAGGGACTTGCAAAAAAGATTGATTACCTTTTTACAATTAAACTAATTAAAGATATATTTAGTTTTAACTTCTCTACTTCCCAGAAGTTCTTTAAGAGAAAGATGATTTATCATTCTCAACAATTAGAGTTTGAACTTGCACAAAAATATAAAATTAAACTTCTTGTTATTGATAAGATAAAGTCACTTCTGAAACCAGTTATGACTATTGATAAAAGAAACCGTGTAGAAGAAATTCAAAAGTTAATTGGATTAAAGTATTTACCAACTGTGATTGATGCGTTTGATAATTCACATACTGCTGGCTCAGATGCTGTTTGTGGATTAGTTAGATTTACTCTACTTGAAGCTGATAAATCTCAGTGGCGTAAGTTCAACATTAAATCAGGTTCTGGTGGTGATGATTATGGATCTTTCAAGGAAGTCTTAAACAGAAGATTTAAGAGATTATTAGATGAAAAGTTAAATTTACCTAATCTGGTTATTATTGATGGAGCAAGACCTCAACTTGGAGTTGCCATTTCAATCCTAACTGAACTTGGTATTTTAGATAGATTGGATGTTATTTCTATTTCTAAAAATGAAAGACATCAAGCAAATATGATACATCTTACTAATGGTAAGGATATATCAATAAAAGGATTTACAGAGTTAGCACATATATTAAATGAAGTTCATAGGTTCTCACTTGATTTTCACAAAAAAAAAAGAAGTAAGACTATGATTGAAAGTGGAAAGAAATTAAAATGAAAATTATAGAAATATCTATTCTTTGTTTAGTGTTAATAGTTGCGATAGGACTTGCCTTTAATTTTGTAAGGTCACATATCAAACATCAAAGGCGTATGAGAAATTTAGACAAGTGGTCTAATTTCAATTTGCAGTTAAAAGAATGGGCTTCTGAGATACAAGATGTCACTATTCAACATGAGTTTGTTCACTATATTCAATCTCGTTATATCTCAGGTCACGATTCAAAAGATTGGAGAAACTTTATTGATAAATGGTCTTCTGATAGAGAGAAGATACATATCTACAAACAATGGGGTAAGTGGATTCCATCACTTAGACAGGAGTTTAGACAAAAGAATTTAGATAAAATACTAAATTAAAGGTGGCAAAGCCAAGCTTGTATATTAAATCTTCTCATTTCCCACGGTAAGTCTTCAGTTGCCTTTATCTCTGACAGGCTATGATAAACATTTGATGGAAAAATAATTAACTGATTGTTTTTAGATTCTAATTTAACAACTTTACCATCTTTCATAAATAATTGATTTCCACCAGAGATTAAGGTTTCATCTGCAATTAAAGTTAAGGCAAAAGTATAAGTAGTCTTTTTACTTACTTCAAAACCGTGCCAAGACATACCTTCAACTTTAGAATCTAAGTGCCAATTATAGTAGCCACCATTTCCGTAATTAATAATATGGTATAAAAAGTTATACTGAAATCTATTAAAAGAATTTAAGTCTGAGTGTTTACAATTACTAAGAAAGTTAATTACACCTTCGTGTAGGAGATATTTGAATAGACCGGCTAATGGTTCGCCTATTTCTGCATTCTTTTCATCTTCTTGGGCAGAGAATGGTAACCAAAGGTCTTCGCCTGTGCAGTTAGGATTAGTGTCTGCTTGAAAACCAGAAGTCCAATGTGATTTACCAAAGAATGGTTTAAGTTTTTTGATGTCATTAAACAGACTTTGTAAGTAGTGACTTGGTAAAAAGTCATCAATAACAACTAACGGTATATCTTGATTTTCAACTGGTATAAACATATTTATTATATCTACTTTTAGTTTATTGTTTAAATCAAACGGTTATTAAATCATATAACATATATGGAAGTTATAGTAATTGACAATGTTTTTGCTGGCACTGATGTTATGGTTAGTGAATTTAATGCTTATCTTATTAATAAAATATCTAACCATCACGGATGGCATTTAAGTTGTGATGAAGAAAAAGAACAAAAGATGGTGGGTGATGAATTTTCAGATACCGGTATGTTACTTCAATCTTTTTTTAGAAATTCTCAAGATTCAGGTCAACACTCAGAAATTAATTACTTAGCTGAGTTGATTTTTTCTCAAGCCCTTGCTGCTTGTCCCAGTAAGTTTACAAATGTTGAGCCAGTGAGATACTTATGGAATTATTATAACCGCTCATCAAATGGTGTGGTTCATAAAGATATGGCAGAAAAGATAGATGGAAACTATTTCAGTATGGTTTATTACTTAAATGATAGTGATGGTTTTACAATTGTAGAAGATAATAAATTTGAGTCAAAATCTGGTAAATGTATCTTTTTCAATTCTAAACTAACACATCAAGGAACTGGTCCAAAAGTATCTAAAACAAGATTTTGTTTGAATGTTATTTTTAAGTATGACCAAATAATTAGTTCTTAACTAACAAATTGTAGATGATTTTGTTATTTTCTATTATTTTTACAAAACCTTCATCATACTCATCAAATATCTCAACTACTAGATTATATTCTCCGGTAGTATCAAGACCTTCTACTTGAATTATACCTCTCAAGTTTAATTCTAAATCTGGAGTGTCAGGCCAAAATGTAAATTGGTGACCATTAGAAGTATTGATAGTTGCAACTGTCCATTTGAAACCTGTTTTTTCCTTGTTGCTAGATTGTGCTGTTATTATAACATCTGTGTTCGGTAGTGCCTCACCTGAGAAGTCACCATTTTGAACACTTAATCCTGTAATTGTTGAAGTAATCATAAATTATATATTAAAATTATTGTATCTTGTTTTTTTTTAAGTTATCTTTGCCTTAAATAATAGATATTTTATGACAGTAGACTCTATAATCAAAATACTAAGAAAGACATTTCCAGGTAAAGATATTAACTACGATTCTAGTAAATGGAATTTTATTACCTTAGACGGTGAAGTAGCTGTAAGATTCTACACCTATTCTAAAGAAGTAGATAGTCAAAGTATTTGGTATTGTGATTTCATTATTGGTGATGATTCCAGAGAAGTAATGATACCTGGTGATTGTGCTGAGGATTTCATTAGTGAGTGTAAAGATATTTTGATACAGATTAAAGAACTTAATAGTTTAAGAGAATCTGTATTTAAGAGGGTAAGTGCCTTAAATTCTCCTCAAATTAAGAGAGATTTAAGGATTAAAAAAGTATTAAAAAATGTAAATTTATGAAGTTTCCACAGTTAAAGATAGTAGATAAGATTGTTAATAATACTAAAAATGATGATAGTAGAGAATTACTAGTTGTTCAGTTAGATTGGACCGAAATTGATAGTCATAAGATTGATTCTAAAAAAGGTTGGTATCACAAGTTTGGTGTACCGGGTGCAACTCAAGAACAAAAATTGGCACTTGGTCAGTTATTAGATGAAGTAGATTGGTCGATAGATTTTCTTTATCCACAAAAGTATAAGTATATCTTTGACAAGTATTCTAAATTTAATATAACTCAGTCATACTATAATGAGTGTCAGCACTTACAAAAGATGGCAACTACTGAGTGGACTAGAAATAGACCATTTGATACTAATGTTAGAGAAAGTCTTTTAGAAGCTTCTCAGAAATTTGTTGAACTGTTTTTCTATATGATTGTAGATGCTATCTACATTTATAACCCAGATATACACCAAACACACATACCTCCTCAGTTACCTGGTGGTGATATAAGAGATGATCAGTATTTTGAACATTCAGTTCTACTTAAAAGTTTGATGTTATATAGATTCTGGAAGTTTCAAACTGGTGGTGGTCTGTTATTAGACAAGGCTTCTAGTTTTGTCAAAGGATATAATGATTCTATTCGTGATAGATTTGAGCAGGTAAAAATTGATTTGGTTGATAATATCAAATTTGAACCATTAGGTCTACCGGAATGGTATCCAGAGAAAGAAGAAGAATTACTTTTGAAGGTAAATCAAAGAGTCAGAGATAATAGATTAAGGGGATTATTAACGGATTAACTTCTAATAATCACTCTATGTGGTTTATCAACACCATCTACTTTTTTATTGAAAACAAACCAAAAGTGTGGTCCTAAAGCTGCTATAGTTTTGTATAATTCTTCATTATCACAAATTACAGTAACTATCTCTTTATAATTTTTTGCAGAATTGTATAATTCAATAGACTCTTCTATTTGACTATTGCTATTAAAATACATCAAGTAATAGTCAATCTCTTGACTAAATTTATTAAAGTGTATGTTGTGGTCAACCCACAAGTTTTTTAATTTATTTTTCTTGTGTGTATTAAGTTCTGTGTTTGTTATGACAGATACTTCTTGGCAAGTTTTTTCTTTATTGAGTTTACTATAATAGAATACAATAGATTCTTCTACAATACTATTGTAGAAATCTGATGCAGAGTTAATGACTTTACCACCTCTTCTGTTTTCAATTATTCTATTTATCTCATTTATATCATGTTCTTTGTGGCTATTTTCTGAGTCTATTTTTCTTGAGACAGATTCTTGTCTTATATGATAGTCATAAAAAACTCTTGGTAGATGTAAAAATTTACCAAGTTCTTCAAGTCTTGTGTGAATCAAATAGTCATTAATAATCTCTCTACCTGATAAATTGAATCCCTCTGTGAAGTCTATTGGTATATTCTTCCAAGTAAGAGGAACTCCCATATTTAACCAACCGAGTGGAAACTTATGTCTTTTATCAAATAAGTTACAATCATCTACATAGTTTAGAAAAGAACTATAATCTAAGTGTGGTTTGAATATATTAGATTCTGATGTTATTAGAATCAGTTCTGGATTTGTTAAAAAGTGATAGTAAAATATCTCAAGTGTTTTTGGAGAAATAACATCATCTCCGCCTACTAAGGTTATCAAATCACCGGTTGCATAAGTTTGAGGGTTCCAGAATATTTCTTTTTTAAATTTCTGTTCTATGTATTTTATTCTCTTGTCTATTAACGGAAGTTGTTTTAGATAATCTATGTGTTCTGTGCTTTCTTTACTGAAATCATCACTGATAATCCATTCCCATTTTGTATATGTTTGGGATAATATTGAGTCCTTTAGTCTTTCTATTTCCTCTATTGAGTTATTGTAGAAAGTACTTATGATACTAAATTTCATCTTAATAATTATTTTTATACCATTCTATGGTCTTTTGTATACCGTCTTCAATTGTTGTAAAATTGAAGTCTATAAAACTAAGTAACTTATCATTGTTTAGTTTTCTAAATTTGATATTATCAATCTTTCTTTCTGATATGTTGATAATCTCAGAATCTGAACCGGTTTTATCTTTAACTATATTTGCAATTTCAGATATAGTATAACTTTTCTTAGTGTTAAGATTAATATCTTGACCTATTGTAGATTCCATATTACTAAGTTCTATAGTAAGGTTTGCAGCGTCATCTACATACATAAAGTCTCTTATCTGATTGCCTTGTCCGTTAATTTCAATATTTTGACCTTTAACTGCTTTTTCAATAAATTTACCGATTACACCACAGAACTTTGATTCTGGTCTTTGATTTTTACCATAAGTATTTGTGTACCTAATTATAGTAATTGGAATATTTTCATTATTTGAATATAGTCTACATAAACATTCGCCAGAGTATTTTGTTGTAGAGTAAATATTCAAAAATTCAGTTTTAGAGTCTTCAGTGATATTTGAGTTGTTACCGTAGATAGATGATGTAGATGTATAAACAAATCTTTTAATATTTTTATACTTTTTAACTATATCAAGTATTCTGTTGAGACCTAAAACATTTGTATTTATACACTCTTGATAATTATTTTCAGCTGCGATAATATTCATAGTTGCTAAAAAATAAACAACATCTACCTCTGAAAGATAGGATTCAAGAGACTCAGGATTAAGTATATCACCTTGTATAAACTCTACATCTAAGTCTTTTATGTTTTTGTGGTATCCGAACTGCAAATTATCATAGACAATTACCTGATTTCCTCTTTCTAAAAGTTTTTCAGTGACTATGCTTCCCACAAAACCACTACCACCAATCACAAGTTTTTTCATTAAATTACGGGTATTTTTTTATTTTATACAAAATTTAGTCTAAAAGTTTATTGTATCAGAGTTTAATATATAGATATATGTTAAAAAGGATATGGATTAAATATAAATTATGGTCTCTTAAAAGAGATTTAGAATCCATAGATTATGAAGCTTCTTTTTTCATTTTACATCTAATCACTAAAAGTCAGTATATTCAAAACTCTGAAATTGACAAGATGTTAGAGGATCAGAAGAAATACAGACACAAGAGAAAGACAGAAATTATCAAAAAAATTAAAGAACTTAAAGAAAATTTAGATAAAATTTCTTGATTTTAAGTCTTTTTTGCCTTATATTTGTATTTATATAATAAAAGATACAAATGATTATAACTATTATCTCTGGCGCTATTGTAGCAAGTTCTTTGTGGATTTCTTATAAAGATTTCAAGAAAGACAAGTCAAATTTGAAGAATGCTTACTTGAAAAACCCTATTGATTACTTGTTTGCTTTTCTTTTAGTGATTTCAGTATTTACCACTATCGGTGTTTTATACACAGTAGGAATGCCAAATTTCCTTACTTGGTCTTGGGTTTCACTACTTAGTTCAGGTGATGCCGCTGCTACTGATAACAGTGGTTCTGGTAATCTTTTCTTACAACCTCTTCTTTCTGGTATCTTACCAGTTATCATCGGTTTTTGGTTAGTATTCTCACTTGCTATTCCTTACCTTGCTAAATCTGAAGAATTGGCATTTCGTAGTTTGAACTTTACAACTAAAAGTAGAATCATTGAGTCAATCAAGTTTGGTTTTATCCATATGATTGTTGGTGTTCCTGTGATTGCTGCAATTGTTCTTAGTTTTGTTGGTTATGTATTCTCAATCTGGTATATCAAAGGTTACACTAAGGCTTGTAAAGAAGGTAAGGCTATTGAGGCAGATGATTTCGGCATCACAAGAGCGACTTCATTACACGCGAAATACAACTTCATCATTGTAACTTTCTTATCATTAGTTGGATTATTAGTGGCTATCTATAAATAATAATGAGTACATTCGGAAATAAAGCTTTAGTATGGTGGAACTATCATCAACATGATAGAGCCACTTTACTACGTTTT
>JACCDY010417414.1_pt1 | contig 14097 bp, 13 predicted proteins | sample 7446391 | NCBI WGS metagenome assembly JACCDY01 (sample SAMN15323451, study PRJNA562643) | freshwater metagenome | isolation source: river surface water | place: USA:Blue River Watershed | collected 2017-08-18 | reverse complement strand
CAAAATACTGTATCCTTCTTGCTTTAATCCACCCTTAGTTAGAGATCTAGCATTTCTAGCTACATTAGCGCCAATTATAGCTCTTTCAAAGATAGATCTTTCACTGTTAAACAATTCAGATGCTCCGGCTATCACTCCTCCCGGACCAAATAACGAGTTTGTACCGTTCCCAGCAATGCTTAATGGACTTGGGCTTGTATCATAGTAGACTGCGGTAAATCGTTCAGGTTCAGTGTTTGTAACTTTTCCTTCTTTGTAAAGAACAGTTTCATATGCAACCGTCATCTTGTTTGATAATATTTTATTTCCTTCTTCTTGATTTACAGTATCATGATTCCATTCTGTAATCAACGGATTTATCAAAGTATATTGTGAAAATTTATGTTGATGTAAAACGTAAATGTCAATTGATTTTAAAAAGGGTTTACTTTGAAAATTGTTTAAACCATATCTATAGCTTTCTGGATTGTACTTGGTATTTTGAAATTCGTTAGGTGTATCTTTTCTTCCTATAGGATTTCCATATGTGCTATCGGCATAATAATATTGAAAATATGCTTTCCAAAAATCTCTTGTAATGTTGCTATTATCGTCATGTAAATCTATACTGATAGGATTGTATTTTAAAGTAGATTGAACAACAGTTTTTCTATTGTATTGATTCAATGTTTCAGCGGTAACAGAAAACTTAGGAAGTTCTGCACGATTTGCTAAAAGTCCAACTTCTTTGTAACCTTCAATAGCCCAAAAACTATTTCTAGGAACTACATCTATGTTTATGTTAAAAGTAACAAAATATAGAAATCCTAATTTTGGAGTTCGTGCATAGTTGTTCTTAACATAGACTCCATCAGCGTGCTGATAGTCTTTCATTATCGGACCTCTTCCGAAAATGCCGTTTACTACACCGCCAAGAAAATTATTGAAAGCGTTACTCATAAAGATATTTAGCAGAAAAAAAATCCGGGTATTTAACCCGGATTTATTGTGCTTTAAGTTGATTAACCACCTAAAGCTAAAGTACGAACTGTACGTCCTACTTGCTGACCGATTCCAGTTGGTGCACCGCCGACACCGTACTGTAGTGCATTATCATAAGCAATTGTTAGCTTAATGTCCATTGGATCTGTTGCAGAACTATAATCACCGCCTTGGTAGTCAGCAGCCTGTACATAGCAACCTAAGAAATCAAAAGCTTCAAGGATCGTAGGAGTATTAGCTCCATTGCCGCCATCTAACAATTCAACCCGCATTGTAAATTTATAGTCAATACCGCTAGCAGCAGAACTTTGTTCAAAGAAATCAAACTGCTTTTGAACCTGTTGTCCTACTAACTGTGTCACAGCATTTGTAACCTCGTCTCTTAGGGTTAATGTTGCGTTTGCCCAAGAATGTTTTCCAGCTAACTTTACAGTACTATTATAGACAGGTAATTTGATTTCTTCAAAAGTCAAACTTGGACGAGTAACGTTCATTACTTGTTTGGTAAGTTCTGTTGTTGGAGTACCAGGTACTCCGAAGTTATCTAAAATTACTCTAAAACGGTACTTTAGTTTTGGCATCAGCAGACCTTGACTGCTGGCGCTATCGTTAGTAACTAATGGTACTGTAAATCTATTTAAACTTGACACTGGCATACAAATGCTCCTTATTCGTTAGTATTTACCATCAAACTCCGGCTGCAATTTCGCCAGTATTCTTAATTCTCAATGGAATATAGATGAATTCTACAGCTTTTACTGGTTCAATAGCAATATCTAACCACAATTAGTTACGGTCAATTCTTGCGGGAGTGTTATTGGTTGTGTCGCAAACTGTGATAAAATCATAGAGTGCGCGTTGACCAACTAGCTCTAGCAATAGACTGTCAGCAGCAGCTTTAATTTCTCTGCGTGTTTGCTCATCGTTTGGTTCAAACAAGAATGGCTTAGCTAATATGCTTAACTGACGACGTAGGAAGCAGACTAGTCTAGCTACATTCATACGATCTAATGCACTAGCTCCTCTATATCTTGTTAGTTGACCAAAGTTGATTAGACCGATTCCTGGTAAAGTTGCAATTGGGTTTATCTTTACAGTAGAACCTTGTAGTACATCACGAAGTCCTTCATGTAAAGAAACTGTTCTAAACTCTCCAGAATCTACATCGATATATCCAACACTAGTTGCATTATCTACTCCGCCTCGACGAATACCGGCAGGTGCAAACCATTGATAACTCTTAGCATCACTGTTTACAATTGTTCTAAGAATCATATGACTTGGAGGAACAACAATATTATTGCCTCTTAGATCGTTAGTAAATCCGCTAGGATAAAATACACCTAAGCAACCGAAATCGTCATAGCTGACTAGTCCAGTTTCACCATTATCAAGAGCAACATTAGCATTACTACCCCAATTGGTTAATTCTGTTGCATTTGGAGATAATCTGAATGGAGTATCTCCAACAACAAATGCTGTATAACCTCTATCAGCATTAAGTGTTAACATGTTTTGCACAGTTTCAACATAACCTGGAGTTGCCATTAGATTGAATACTACCGTATCTGTATCTCTTAAGGCAGTATTTGTATCAATCATGGATTTCATCGCTCCAACTATAACAGCACGTTGAGCTTTTCTTCCAAATACTCCGCTTCCGTCTTCTGCTCTGCTTTCTTGACTTACCCAACGGTCTGTCTTATATCCAAGAGCAATCATATCTTCGTTGTTGAATCTGATATTCAATCCGTCGTTAGCATTAGTATTAATGTAACTAGAAATATATTTCTTTACATTGTTACCACTTCTACGAGTATTCCAAAGTTTAATACCCCTTGGGTACAGTGCAGGATCAGGTGCATCAGGATCTACATAATTGCTAGTTAGCAATGTTCTAATAGATGATGGGTCTAATGTAGTACCTGAAGTTGCCCAACGTGCGTCTGCAAATACCCAACCGTTAGGAGTCTCTTGATCAGTTACGTCTTGTAGTACCCATTTTTGACCAACTGGTAAAGTATTATCATAAACGTAAATGTTTTGACCATAGTTTTCTATATCTGCTGTACTGACCCAAATATCTCCTGTTACCAAAGCAGTGTTATCACTTTGTGTCTCAGGTTCAGTAGCACTAACGATGGGTCCTGCAGGATCAGTATTTGGATACTGATTTCTATAACCTACCCACTTTGTACCGTCGTGATACATAATATCAACATCATAATTGTTAGCAAACCATAATGTACCATCTTCAGGAACATTTGTCGGAGCACTTGCTTTTGCAACAAAAGTTAGAGGCCTCCAACCGCTAGCTAGATAAGTTAATCCAACACCGGAAGGGAAAGCTGAATTATCATATAATGCAGCAGTTTGTAAATTACTGTTTGTAACAGTAGTTAGTGCAGTAAGTCCTATCGAACTTAGAACATTGTCGCTACTATCTCTAAGTTGAAAGTCCCCGCCCAACGCATGACTAATACTCAAAGTTCTTGTTTCAGCATCAAAAGTAGCTGACACATTTGTCATTGTCATAGCACTTAGAGCAGCAGGAATTAGTGATGCTGCTACAGTAGTAGTGCTTGCTGCTGGCACTGTAATAGTTTTGACTGTTCCCCAGCTACTAGTACTTGCTAAACTTTCCCTAATGTAGAAAGTGCTTGTTGTAACATTTGTTGCTGTATTAGCTACAAAAGAAACAGTTGTGGGACTAGAAACTGCTCTACGCCAAACTTTAAAATTAGCCGTCGAAGTAGTGGCATGATCGTAGTTTGTTTCAACAAAAACATTGCCTACTGTTATATTTCTTCCGCCGCCTACATAGTCTAGCTTTTCTAAAGCTTCTCTTGTACTAGTATACATTGGAGCAACTAGTGTGCTCCAAGCTTTTGTACTACCGTTATAATATTTTACACTCCAGTTAGCTCCGCCACCGACTGCGGTTGTCTTAACCCAAACACTACCGGTTGCAGTACTAGCATTGTAAGTTGGATAGTTTGTATGTGGAGCAATAACTAGTCTTTTACCGTCAAACCCATCAATTACTTCAACCCATATATTATTTGATCCTTTGTACCATAATTTACTAGTGTTATCTGCTGTGATAACCATGGCGTAATCGCCAATCTTACCAAAACTGTCATTAGGTACTAATCCTGTTGCATCAGTAGCCGAATTAGTTCCGTCGATTACTAACGGAGTCTTGGTTGTAAATTTTTGTGTAGTAGCGTTCCATTCATTTACACCATAAAGGCTAGCGTCTGTATCTACCCAATATTGTCCTGCTGTTGGAGCACCTGCCGGAGCACTTGCTGAAGGCTCTAAATCGTTTAGATTAACATCTGCTCTTGCAACGTATGCTCTTGAACTAACTCCTAAAAGACTATATGCAGCCTGCAGACCGTATTCATTACGCTCATCACCGTGTATGGAGTTTCCGCTTGCATCGGTAATGAAATTAGGAACACCGAAAGTATCTACTAGATCCCTCTGACTGGTTATTACCCAAACTTTTCCAGCATTTGCTGAAGTCGTACCTTGTGCTGTTCCTGTTCCTGCTGCATTATTTTTATCTTGTGCCGTAGCAATAAAAATCATAGGTACAGTGCCTGGAGCAGCTGGAGTATAAAAACTCTCGTCAATGACCTGTACTTCTACGCCTGGTGATCCTAGTGCCATATCAAATCTCCTTGATGGATTATTTGATATATTTAGCTAGATACCAGCAAAGTTTAGGTTTATAAATACCAAAAAGGGCAGCAAAAAGGGCGCAGATATGCGAGATTTATGTCAAAAATGTGGTAAAAGACCTGTAGCTATTAACTATTATAAAGCAGGCAAAACTTTTTACAGATCTAAATGCGATCACTGTGCCAAGGGAAGAAAACAGGAAAGACCACTATACGAAAAGCACGGATATAAAAAGAAAAACATCTGTGATAGATGTAATTTTACCAGCAAGTTCTCAGAACAATTTAATGTTTTTTATATAGACGGAGATCCGTCAAATAATAGATACACAAACCTAAAAACTGTATGTGCAAATTGTCAAAGAATTTTACATAAACTAAAATTACCGTGGAAACAGGGAGATTTAAGACCAGATTTTTAATCTGTCACCATACTACTAGATTTTAATACGCTTTTAATTTGTAGGAAAAGATTATCTATAGTAGAATCATTATCGACGACAAAATCTATAGGTGCACCTACCCAGCTATATTCGCTTGCATGAACATTATATTTTTGTAATTGTTCTTTACCAATTGCCCATCCGAGTCGAGAAGGTCCTGCATTGTAATTACTAGCATAATCGAACCATTCCGGTTCCGGACCACGTTTGATACGAATTACTAATCCGCCTGCATTTTTAATTGCAGCAATTTCGTTTTGAAATCTAACATCAGATATAACAATATTATCTTTCGTTTTCCTCATTTTATTTTCGAGACTGGCAATCCAAATATCATCGTGAAATCCTTTCCTACAGACGTCTGTACCCCAGTATTGTAGAATCCATCTAGGAGTTAAATGAGAAATTCCCAATCGTTCTGCCCACCAAGGATCAATTTGTTCACGCCATTCTCTAGCTTCAGCAGTTCTGCCTTCGAGCAATATTCGATCCCATCCAAATACAGCAGAAACTGCATCTTTTAGCGTGTTAGCGAAACTGTCTCTTCGAAATCCGTGGAAATTAACCAAATAATCTGCTGCGGTGTCTTTGCCTGCGCCAATAAATCCCACAAATCCTACAATCATAATATCCTCGCTAGATATTATTATAATATTATAAATTTATTACAAAATCAAGAGATTTGATTAACCGATTACAAAAGTGAGAGGTGTGTCACCGGCTTTGTAATTTATTAAATCTTGTTCAAGCATTTCTAATTCTGCTTTACCTTCAGATTTTAATGCAGTTCCATTTAGAGTTGTACCACCTTGTGGACTGGCTATCTGTCCGAATTTTTCTCTAGCTTCTCCAAGCATAATTTTACAAGTAGCTAAACTATAATCTCGTAGCCATTGTCCTGCAAAAGTGTCTTGGAAAAGAACAAAATCAGGTCTATGATTATCGACCCATAACAACACTTCTTCTTCAGTTCTCGGACGTTGATCAATAGTTAATAACTTTGTAGTACGATTCCATAAAAAGTTAATTTCACTACCGAACATTTTTCCAACTTGTTTTTGATAACTGGCAAATGCGTAGTAGGTTGCTAGACCTCCCATATTTGTACTAGTCAACAAATATGTATTACTGTAGGCAAGATTAAATGGTTCGAAAAGACTTCCCCCGTCGCCACCGCCTGTTCTTGATCCCACACTTCTACGATAAATGCGTCTAACATTTTCAACTTCAGGTGCTAAAGTATAATTATTTTGATCCGTTTGTAAAGTTAAAAAAGCAAAACTTTGTTCTACGCTATTGCTGCTTCGCTGTCTAAATCGTCTAAGTGCACGATCAATAGCTGTATTATAATGAGCGGGATCTAATTCTACATCAACAAGACCATCTCCTAGCATGAGTTTAACGTAATCTACTACCTGTTGACGTTGATTTTCAGAGTCGGTCATATCTTTTCTCAATAATAAATATATCTGTAGTTCGCGGAATGGGGATTCCCAACTACTCTAACGCTAATAGGAGCATCAGCAATGTATTTACCTAACAAATACACTCGTTGGTACAACGAAATCATACAAAATGCTAAAAATAGATCGACAATTTCTGAATACACAGAAAGGCATCATATTATCCCTAAATCTTTAGGCGGCAGTAATAAGAAAGAAAATATTGCCATCTTGACCGCTAGAGAACATTTTGTTTGTCATTGGCTCTTAACTAAAATGGTTGATAAAGATTCTTTACTTAAAATGCAAAGAGCTGTATGGCGAATGTTAGTTAGAGGTTCCGATTTTCAAAAAAGATACAAACCAAATTCTTATACTTACGAAAATTTAAGGTTAAAATATGGATTTTTAAGAAAAGGAACAGTTACTTCTAAAGAGACTAAAGAAAAAATTTCTAAAGCCAATACAGGAAGAGTGGCATGGAATAAAGGAATTCCTAGGACAAAAGAAGAACGAGAATTAATGTCTAAAAAAAGAAAAGAGACCGCTGCTGGCACACAAGTTTGGAATTATGGAAAAACCATTCTCCAGAAACTCTTAGAAAGATAACAGAAAAAGCTAAAATTAGAAAAAAATATAGTTGTTGTTATTGTAACAAAAATGTTGCAGGATCTAATTTTTTTAGATGGCACGGCGAAAATTGTAAGTTAAAAAACTCTATAAATAGTTTACTATGCCCAGACTAAGTCTTTACCGTCCTGAAAAAGGAAATGATTTTAAGTTTTTAGATCGTGTTATAAACGAAGAATTTCAAGTAGGCGGAACTGATGTTTATATTCACAAATATTTAGGAGTAGAGAACCCTCAAGAAGGTGAATCTAGTCCTACTACACCTAATCAAGGAAATGCTATCCCTGAATTAGGCATTCAAGATTTGCTACTTATGGAAAATAGGGACCGTAAGTACGAACCAGACGTTTACGTTGTACGTGGCATTTACAATATGCAAGATTTAGACTTTAATCTAAGTCAATTTGGTCTATTTTTACAAAACGATACTATTCTCTTACATTTTCATTTGAGATCTAGTAGCGAAGCTTTAGGTAGGAAGCTCATTGCCGGCGATGTTATAGAATTACCGCATTTAAAGGATGATTATGCATTAGACAACAGTCTAGTAGCGTTAAAAAGATTTTATGTTGTTCAAGATGTAATTCGACCTAGTAATGGATTTAGTCCGACTTGGTATCCACATCTAATTAGAGCTAAGTGTGTACCTATTGTCGATAGTCAAGAATATAAAGAAATTTTGGATCAAGACAGTGGTGCAGAAGATGGAAGTACTTTAAGAGATCTAATTAGTACTTACCAGCAGACTATAGATATAAACAATCAAATTATTTCTCAAGCCGAACTAGATGCCGCTAAAAGTGGTTACGAAACTACCCATCTATATGTATTGCCTGAAAGAACTGATACTAATCTCATCGATACAGCAGATGCCAGTATGTCTGATGAAGATGCTAGTATAGACAACCCTGCTCTAGATGCAAGTATTGTCTTAAGAAGTCCTACTAAAAATATGTATGTAGGATATCTAACAGAAAAAACAATACCACCTAACGGCAAGCCCTACGGATTTGGTATTAACTTTCCGAGTGGCCCTGTAAACGGTCAATACTTTTTACGAACTGACTATTTGCCAAACAGATTATTTAGATGGGACGGAGCTAATTGGATCAAACTTGAAGATAATGTAAGAATGACACTCAACAACTTTGGAAATGAAGATGTTGCTACAGGAGCTTTTGTAGGTAAAGACGTTCGACAGACTCAAAAAACCAGTTTTATCAATAACAATAATACATCCACTATAGCTGGAGAGGTTATACAAGAGCGCCAAGCACTAAGTAAAGCACTGCGACCAAAAGCTGATATATAAAGAGGTACAAATTGGACTACTTTTATGATGGACAATTAAAACGTTATCTAGCACAGTTTATTCGTGTTATGAGTAACTTTGGATATAAAAATTCCAAAGGTCAAGTAGTTCGTGTTCCTGCTATGTACGGAGACATGAATAGGCAAGTGGCTCAAATTTTAAGAAAGAATAGCGAAAACTCTATTCCAAGTGCACCTTTTATTGCCTGTTACATTAAGGATCTTCAATTTGATATTGCACGTTTACAAGATCCTACATTTATTAGTAAAGTGAATATTAGAGAAAGAGAATTTGATCAAGACAGTGGTCAATATTTGTATACACAAGGCTCAAATTATACAGTTGAAAGAATAATGCCAAGTCCGTTTATAGCTACATTTTCAGCAGATATTTGGGCTACCAGTACTGATCAAAAAATGCAGTTATGGGAACAAATAATTGTTTTGTTTAATCCTAGTTTAGAAATACAAACTACTGATAACTATATCGACTGGACTAGTTTAAGCGTATTAACTTTAGACACTATGACTTGGGGCAGTAGAGCCATTCCTCAAGGTATAGAGCAGGATATAGATGTATGTACACTAAATTTCAGAGTTCCTATTTGGATCACTCCGCCTGCAAAAGTTAAAAAATTAGGAATTATTACTAAGATCATTACCGATGTATATTCTTTAAGTAATGGAGAAATAGCTGCTGATTTCAGTAATCCGGGTGCTGTAGCAAACTTTGACGTAGGAGCATCGGCAAGAGTCGTTGTTACGCCGGGAAATTTTGATTTATTGGTTTTAGACAATACTGCAACTTTAATTAAATCATCGGCAGATCTGCCGGAAGATGATACACAAATGGCAACCAATACTACTTCTTGGTTGCAGATTTTAGACATGTATCCTGGTAAGTTTAGAGCAGGGCTTAGTCAATTACGTTTACAAAAATCGGATGGAAACGAAATTGTTGCCTATATTAGTCTCGATCCCAATGATGAAAGACGTATGGCGCTGAATATAGACAGCGATACTATCCCTTCAAATACAATTATCGATGGAAGAGGATCCGTCGATGCTATTATTAATCCAGAGACATACAATCCTCCTGCTAATTTGTCAGACGGTACTAGATTTTTAATTTTAGAAAATATCAATATTAATGATCAATACAATGATCCAGGGTATGATGGTCCAGATGCGTGGAAAAACGATAATGGATCGGATTTTCAAGCATATGCAAATGACATAATCGAATGGAATAATGGATCTTGGTCTATTATTTTTGACGCATCTGCTACTACTCAAATTACTTATATAACCAATGGATATACCGGAATTCAATACAAATGGGCTAACAAACAATGGTCAAAAAGTTTTGAAGGATTATATGATAAAGCACTGTGGAGATTAATCCTATAAATGCCTACTAAACAAATTATATGTAGTGGAGGATTTTTTCTTGCAAAAGATACTAAAAGATTTTTACTTTTACATAGAACTCAAGGAAAAACAGCAGGAACTTGGGGACTAGTTGGAGGTAAAAAGGAGCCAAATGATGTTACAGTTTTTGATGCCCTACAAAGAGAAATAAACGAAGAAATAGGAATAATGCCAGATATTAAAAAAATTATTCCGTTAGAACTTTTTACCAGCAATGATCAAAGTTTTGAATATAATACTTACGTTATTTTAGTAGAACATGAATTTATACCAATTCTTAATTCTGAACATTCGGGATATTGTTGGGTGAATTATGACTATTGGCCAAAACCTCTGCATCAAGGGGTTAGAAACAGTCTCAACAATCGTATTACAAAAGCTAAGATAGAGTTACTTTTAGATTTAATTTAATCCCATAGATTTTCTAATTTCAGTACCGGAAATTTTGGTAATTTCCTCTTCAAATGTTTCTTCGCCTGCTGTATATCCTACACCGCGACCCCATCCAATGTGTACTATGTTAGGCACTACCATTATTTCATACTGTCCTTGATATATAGGATCTAAATCTCTCCTAATAAATTCTTTGATTTGTTCTACTGTAAATGGATTACTGTCATTCCAGCCTTGACAATCCCTAATCATTATACAAACCTGACCTGTTTTTTGCATCAATCTATCAAATAATGCTCGATGACCAGGGTGCCACGGTTGCCATCGACCAAGCATTTGAACAGTTTCTTTTTTTGAATCAAATTTTGGTCTTCTTCTATTGTCTATAATATGCTGACCGACAAAATCTACCCATTTATCTGCATTTTGTTCAGTAATTCTAAAATCATAAACTTCAGGCGGTACAAAAATTTTATTTGTATCTTCATATCTTCCTGATTCGATTGTGTCAATCCATATAGTCCAATCTGCCTTAAAATTGTGTCTCATTTCAGGTAGTGGTGCAACAAAATCACATATTACATAATCCCCTGAACATTTCATAGCAAAATCAAACATTCGCAAACTCTGGCGTAGCCTTCCTTCTTTGCTAAAATCCCAATCGTTAAATTTCTTACGAACATCGTCGGCATTGAACCAATCAACAGTTGCACTCATGTTGGTCGGAACAGTTTCTCTTGATGTAAATCGTTGTTCAGATATCGAACCGTTAGTTTCTAACCATGTTTTTAATCGTTCTGCAAAGTAAGTTTTCCCTGATCCCGGTAACCCCATTATTAAAATTTTTGTAGCTGACATATTGTCTCCTTGCAAATATTTACTGTTTGATTTTAGATCATAGAACAGAAAAAGAAAGAGGGCAAATTGCCCTCTTTCTTTGAATAATGGTCAAATCAACCTAATTTTGCAATAATTGCTGTAATTAGATCACCATTAGCCCAAGTATCTCTAATAGCATCGTATTCTGCATTTTCCCAAACTGTAACGCCTCTTCTACTAGTACCTCTAGTGACTGTTTCACCGTTAGGCATTTCTACGGTTGTAAACGGGCCTAGTTCAATTTCTGCACGTACATATTTTTGAGTAATATTTTCCTGAATTTCTACAACTTTAAATTCAGTAGTTGCTACTCTTTCACTTAAAACTACTTCTGAGAGTAGTGTTTGATTGTCTACGATTGTTGCTGGCATGGAAATCTCCTCGAATGTGGTAATATAAATGTATTTATTCTAAATCAAATAGTTCTGATACAATAGATTCGATAGTAAATTTTGGCATGTATCCAAGTTTTCTAAGTTTATTGTTATCCATGTACATACTAGAAACCTGCACTTTAGTATCTAAAGTTTCTATCATGTTGATTTGACTCTTAGAACCTAACTTAACTGCAACGTTTAAAACATCTATAAATTTTATAGGTATTCCATTTCCTACATTATAGATAGAATTTACATCTCCATTTCCTAAAATTAAATTAATCGCATTACAGAGGTCGTCAACATGAACGTAATCTCTTTCAAATTCACCGTTACCGTATACTTCGATTGGCAAATTCTTTTTCATCCTATTAATCATATAAGTAACTGCGTTTTTCTTTTTGCTTGCTTTTTTATCTCCAGGACCTAGCACGTTAGCAAATCGTAATATTCTGTAACGCAAATTATACGTCTCGCAATAGGAAATTAATAGTTGTTCTGCTGTACGTTTAGTAATACTGTAAAATCCTTTAGGATTACAATAATCACCTTCTTTTGCAGGTAAATCAGCATCTCCGTACACAAACCAACTGCTAGCGAAATTGAAAACTCCTTGGGGGAATCTAACTCGCCAATTCTCTAAAACTCTAATCAATGTAACTAAATTTGTCTCTATATCTAGGTAAGGATTAGTTTTTACATTGTAATTGTCTATTGTACTAATGAGATAAAGTAAATTTTCAGATTGAGGAACAAGATCGTTCCTGTCATTAATTATGCAAGGAAACATTTCAGCATATCTAGTTCCTATAAAACCCTTGCCAAAAAGATTTACCATTTTTTGATAACCTCATCAACATAATCAAGCACTTTTTGATTATACTGAGGAGTACACCCTAAAAAGAAAACATGACTCAATGCTTTATTTGAATTAGGATACTTTCTAAAATCGTCTAGATGCTTAAATGCACTATGAATTAAAATATTTCCGGCAAAATAATTCCTAGTTTGTATTTTGTTACTTTCGAAATGTGCAACTAACATTTCTTTTTCTTCTTGGCTAGAACATAGAATAGGCACACCGAACCAAGATGTGTCTGCGTTTGGTAACATTTTAATCTTTTGCAAAGTTGGAATATTAGTTATTAATGATTGTTCGATGAATTCTTTATTGAATTTTCTTTTTTTCTCTATTTCATCCACTTTTGTCAATTGAATACTGCCTATCGCCCCCTGTAGATCCAACGGTTTTAAATTATATCCGATATTTGTAAAAACATATTTGTGATCGATTATACCATCGTAATCTTCTAGCCAATAGTCAAACCTATTCCCGCAAGTTCCACAGGCTAATAAATTAGCACTACCGCTACACCTACAATCCCTACCCCACCAACTTATACTTCTTACTAGATTTATAAATGCCTCATCATTACTAGATATCATCCCGCCTTCGCCGGTGCTGATATGATGTGCAGGGAAAAAACTACAGGTCCATGCAAAATAAAATTCCCCTAAATGTTTTCCATTATATCGAGACCCTAAACTATCACAATTATCTCCTATTAAGAGAATATTATGTTTTCGACATATCTCAACGATTAAATCAATATCTGGAGGATTACCTAACACAGGGCTAACAATTATAGCCTTAGTTTTCGGTGTGATTACTGATTCAATTTTTGTTACATCAAAGTTTAAAGTATCAAACTCTATATCTACAAAAATAGGTTTAAGATTATTTTGTAAAATTGGACTTATAGTAGTAGGAAAACCGACAGGACTGACAATTATTTCATCGCTATCATTCCACTTAAAATATTTTTTTAGTGCAGTTAACATAACCAAATTGGCAGAACTGCCACTGTTAACCATATGACTATGTTTAACATTAAATTTTTCAGAAAACTCAATTTGAAACTGTTCTACGTATTCGCCACTGGTTAACCATTTTCCAGTAACCAATGCTTCTAAAGCAGCCGAGATTTCTTTTTCATCCCAATATGGTCCGGAATAAAGTACAGTATCTTGTCCTCCGACAAAATTACTATAATCTTTAATGTAAGATGGATTTGCTGTTTGAGCTAGTTGTTGAATGAGAGCAGACATTTATAAATTATAAAAATTTTATTAGCAAAAAGCAACCTTTATTTAGAGTTGCTTAGGTGCGAATTTCATCGGTTGCTTGTAAGGTTCTTCATTTAGTGTCAGATTAGGAGTTACCTTAATCCAATTAAGTCTATTCTTTTGTTCATCTGGTAAACTTCTCCAAAAGCTCATAGGACTATATCTGTCCCAAAGTTCTCCTGGTAAAATACTTCTACGTTCTCGAAATTCAACACGCCGTCGCACAGTATGTAATCCTTTGATTTTAGCAGATTCGTCAAATTCATCATAGCTATCTTCTACATTATTAAAGTCGTGTTCGAACCAAGGTTCTTGTAAAAATTGATAGATTTTTTGCAGAGATTCTTTAGGATGTTTTACCAAAGTATCATATTCGATGTAACAAATATGATTT
>JACCDY010389014.1_pt1 | contig 14106 bp, 13 predicted proteins | sample 7446391 | NCBI WGS metagenome assembly JACCDY01 (sample SAMN15323451, study PRJNA562643) | freshwater metagenome | isolation source: river surface water | place: USA:Blue River Watershed | collected 2017-08-18 | reverse complement strand
CTGAATGTCGATCTCGAGAATGACGTGTTCTCCCCTAGCCAACGCCTCTAAAACCGGCGTCTTGGGTGTGCCATATTTGTTCACTCCGTGCACCACCGCATATTCGGGCATCTCGCCCGAGGCGATCATCTCGTCGAACTCTGCTGCTGTGACAAAGAAGTAGTCGCGGCCGTCTACTTCGCCCGGTCGCGGCGCGCGCGTGGTCGCCGACACCGAAAGGTGCACGTTTTCGAAGTGACTGAGCATGTACTGCACCACAGTGCCCTTGCCGACGGCGGTAGGCCCGGCGATAACCGTCAATCTGCTCACGAAACTTACCCTAGACCCTCGGCGAGCTCATCGTTGGCCCGTTTGATGGCCTCGGTTAGACCTTGTTTACCTACTTCGAGCACACTTCTAGAAACCGAGGCGATGACATTGCCCGCCGCCTCGCCAAAAATCAAGCGGATGTCGCGCAGCTCGGCCCCCTGTGCACCGAATCCCGGCGCCAGGATAGGCGTCTTCACGCCCGACTGTTCGAGTTTCAGGCCGAAACGCTCGAACCGCAGAGTTGCGCCCACTACCGCGGAGAAGGAACCAAAACGATCCCCGGGAGCCGCGCTAATTCGGTTTAGTTGCTCAAGTTTGTTCCAGATGTCAGAGGCGATGCTTTCGCCAGTTTCGCTTCTGGCGGTTTGCACTGAGGCACCCTCAGGATTTGAGGTCGCAACCAGAACGGTCAGACCCTTTCCATCTTCAAGCAAAGAACCCATCAACGAAGTGCTGGTTTCTAGCCCTAGGTAAGGCGAGACTGTGAGGGTGTCTGCGTAAAAGGTCGATTTCTTACCTAGCCACGCCTCTAGATATGCCTCCATGGTCGAGCCGATGTCGCCACGCTTTGCGTCAGCGATCACCACGAGGCCAGCCTCGCTTGCTCTGCGAGTGATTCGCTCTAGAACTGCAAACCCGGCAGAACCGTGGCGCTCAAAGAACGAAACCTGTGGCTTTACCATTCCGATCTGACCAGCTGCCGCGTCAATGACACTGTTTGCGAAGTAGTCGAGTCCGTTCACATCGTCGTCGAGACCCCATTGTTCGAGCAGCGAAGCGTGTGCATCAACGCCAACGCAAAGTTGCCCCTTGGTCTCGAAGGCGTCGAAGAGTTTGCGACCGAAAGACCTAGGCAAGAGCATCTGCCCTGTCTTTAGCGTGCTGCTGCAGTGACTTCACTTTGAACGGACCTGAGATGACTGCCTCAAACGAACCAATGGCAGCGCTCAGCTGGGCGATAGTTGTGAAGATTGCCTTATCAGCCGCTGTGGTGGCTGCCCGAATCTCGTAGCCATCCTTGCGGGCTGCCAGACCAGAACCAGAAGGAGTGTTCACAACGACGTCTACCTGGCCGGCAGTGATCATTTCGACAATTGTCGGACCCTCAGCTACCGAAGCATCTTCTGAGTGCTTGCGAACAGTCTTGGCATCGATGCCGTGGCGGTTAAGAATCGCCGCCGTGCCTGAGGTCGCAAGAATTTGGTAGCCAAGCTGGTGCAGTCTACGAACCGGTAGAAGCAGCTGAGGCTTGTCGCGGTCTGCGACCGAGATGAATACGGTGCCGCTGGTTGGCAGCGCGCTTCCTGCAGCAGCCTGGCTCTTTGCAAATGCAGTCGGAAAGTCGACGTCGATACCCATGACCTCGCCGGTGGAACGCATTTCTGGCCCGAGCAGCGAGTCAACGAATCGCCCGTCTTTTGTGGCGAAGCGCTTGAATGGCAGCACGGCCTCTTTGACCGAAATGGCAGAGCTGGCCGGAATGTGCGTACCGTCTTTAGCTGGCAGATGCCCTTCAGAAATCAATTCACGGATGCTCTTGTCAACCATCACGAGCGAGGCTGCCTTTGCGAGAGTAATGCCTAGTGCCTTGCTTACGAACGGAACGGTTCGCGAAGCACGTGGATTTGCCTCCAAGACGTAAAGAACATCATGTGCAAGGGCGAACTGAACATTGATTAGACCGCGAACGCCGATGCCCTTAGCAATAAGCTCTGTGGCAACTCGAACACGGTCGATCTGTGTTTGGCTCATTGTGATCGGGGGCAATGTGCATGAAGAGTCACCTGAGTGAATGCCTGCCTCTTCGATGTGCTCCATGACGCCGCCAACATAAAGCTCGGTGCCGTCATACAGAGCGTCGATGTCGATTTCGATGGCATCATCTAGGAATCGGTCAACCAACAGCGGGTAACCCTCTCCCACGATGGCCTGGTCTTCGATGCGGTCAAAGTAGTCGGCTAGTGATGAGCGGTCATAGACGATCTCCATTCCACGGCCACCGAGCACAAACGAAGGACGAACCAGAACTGGGTAACCGATACGTTCAGCGACTTCCAAGGCTCCGTTTAGATCGATAGCGGTTCCATTGGCCGGCGACATTAGCTTTGCGTCATCAAGAATCTTGCTGAACAGACCACGCTCTTCAGCTAGGTCGATAGCCTCTGGTGTTGTGCCAAGAATCGGCACGCCAGCCTCTTTCAGGCCCTTGGCAAGCCCCAAGGCGGTTTGTCCGCCAAGTTGCACGACAACGCCGACGAGGGTACCGCTGGCGCTTTCTGCGTGGATGACCTCAAGAACATCCTCGAGCGTAAGTGGCTCAAAGTAGAGACGGTCGCTGGTGTCATAGTCGGTTGACACGGTCTCTGGGTTGCAGTTGATCATGATGGTTTCGTAACCAGCGTCTGACAGTGCGAACGAAGCGTGAACGCAGCTGTAGTCGAATTCAACACCCTGACCGATGCGGTTAGGACCACTACCCAGAATCACGACCTTCTGGCGATCGCTTGGCTGCACCTCGGTTTCTTGCTCGTAGGTGCTGTAGTGATATGGAGTCAGTGCTGGGAACTCTCCCGCACAAGTGTCAACGGTCTTGTAAACAGGGCGAAGCCCGAGCGAGTGGCGAAGTGCACGAACATCCGCTTCTTTCATGCCCCGTAGTTGCGCAATCTGTGCATCACTAAAGCCGTGGTACTTAGCCAGACGAATCAGCGATTCATCGAGAGTAGGCGCATTGGCCAGTGTTTCCGCGGTTTCGTTGATGATAAACATTTGGTCGATAAACCAAGGGTCGATTTTTGTTGCGTCGAATGCCTCTTCGGCTGTCGCTCCAGCCCTCAGCGCTTGCTGGAGGGTAACAATGCGACCATCGGTCGGAACCTTTGCAATTTCGAGTAGCTCTTGCTTTGACTGCTTGAGCTCGCCCCAGTGGAATGAAGAGCCTCGGCGCTCAAGGCTTCTCAGCGCCTTTTGTAGCGCTTCGGTGTAGTTTCGACCGATCGCCATAGCTTCACCAACTGACTTCATGGTGGTGGTCAAAGTGGCATCTGCAGCCGGGAACTTTTCAAAGGCAAATCGTGGAACCTTGACGACCACGTAGTCGAGGGTTGGCTCGAACGACGCCGGGGTCACCTTGGTGATGTCGTTGGGAATTTCATCCAGCGTGTAGCCAATGGCTAGCTTGGCCGCGATCTTGGCGATCGGAAAGCCAGTTGCCTTCGATGCGAGCGCCGATGAGCGACTAACACGAGGATTCATCTCGATGACGATCACACGACCAGTAGCAGGGTCGACTGCAAACTGAATGTTGCAACCGCCGGTGTCTACTCCAACATCGCGAATAATTTGTATGCCGATGTCGCGTAGGTTCTGGTACTCGCGGTCGGTGAGGGTGAGTGCTGGGGCAACAGTGATCGAGTCTCCGGTGTGAACACCAACTGGATCAACGTTTTCGATCGAACAAACAACAACACAGTTGTCGCTCGTGTCACGCATGAGCTCGAGTTCATACTCTTTCCAGCCGAGAATGCTTTCTTCGAGCAATACTTCGCTGGTCGGGCTGGCCTGCAGGCCGGCACCAGCAATGCGTCTCAGGTCTTCTTCGTTGTAGGCGAAACCTGAACCGAGTCCACCCATGGTGAAGGACGGGCGAACAACTACCGGGTAACCAAGCTTTTCGGCCCCCTCGAGAACCTCATTCATGTTGTGAGCGATGTATGAACGTGCCACATCAGCGCCGGCGTCAAGCACAAGCTGCTTGAAGACCTGGCGGTCCTCACCCTTTTTGATCGCGTCAACCTTCGCGCCGATCAATTCGACGTTGTACTTCTCGAGAATTCCGAGTTCGTGAAGGGCCATGGCGGCATTTAGGGCTGTCTGCCCACCGAGAGTTGGCAGAATCGCGTCGGGTTTCTCTTTAGCGATGATTGCCTCGATTACCTGAGGTGTAATCGGTTCAACATAGGTTGCGTCGGCAAAATCTGGGTCAGTCATGATGGTTGCTGGGTTCGAGTTAACCAGAATCACTCGGATGCCCTCGGCGCGTAGCACGCGGCAGGCCTGTGTTCCTGAATAGTCAAACTCGCATGCCTGGCCGATGACGATTGGTCCAGAACCAATGACTAGAACGGAATTGATGTCTTTACGCTTCGGCATTAGTTGTTGCCTTTCTTGGCGTTGATTGCCGCGACTAGGCGGTCGAAAAGGTAGTTCGAATCGTGTGGCCCAGCAGCTGCCTCTGGGTGATACTGAACCGAGAATGCAGGAATGTCGAGGCACTGTAGACCCTCAACGACGTCGTCATTTAGCGAAACGTGGCTAACCAACACGCGACCGAAGCCGGCTGGAGACTCGACCTCAGGGCCACCATCTACCTTGACGGCGAAGCCGTGGTTGTGGGCGGTGACCTCTACCTTGCCGGTCGTTCTGTCGAGAACAGGGTGGTTGATTCCACGGTGCCCAAATGCGAGTTTGTAGGTTTCGAAGCCGAGTGCTCTACCGAGTAGTTGATTACCGAAGCAGATGCCGAAGAATGGCGTTCCCGAGCGCAGAATGTCTCTAAGTGCTTCTACTTGCCCCGCCGCGGTCGCTGGGTCGCCAGGGCCATTCGAGTAGAACACTGCGTCTGGCTGCTCAGATAAAAGCTCGGCAGACGTGGCTTTCGCCGGGTAAATGGTCACGTCTAGACCGCGCTCAACCATGTTCTCGATTGTTGAAGCCTTGCATCCGAGATCTAGGATTGCCACACTGCCAACTCGCGTTCGCTTGTGTTTGTGGTGAACTACCGCAGAGGTAGAAACGACATCGCTTAGAGAACGCCCTGCCATTGGGGCTGTGGCCCTAACTTCGTCTAGCAATTCCGCCGTCGGCTTGTTGGCATGGGTGCCAGAGAAGATTCCGGCCCTCATAACACCAACTGAGCGAAGGTGTCTGGTCAGTGCCCGGGTGTCGATTCCCTGTATTCCAACTACAGAGTACTTTTCGAGCTCGTCTGGAAGAGTCTTTTCAGAGCGGAAGTTAGAGACCATTCGGCTTGCATCGCGAACAACGTATCCAGCGACCCAAACACGTTGTGACTCTTCGTCGCGAGCGTTTACGCCGGTGTTACCGATGTGAGGAGCCGTCTGTACGACGATTTGCCCTGCGTATGAGGGGTCGGTGAGTGTCTCTTGGTAGCCGGTCATTCCGGTAGCAAAAACGATCTCACCAGTGGTCGAGCCCGATGCCCCGTAGCTGAATCCGTTGAATGCTCTGCCGTCTTCGAGCAGAAGAATTGCTTTGTTCAAAATGCTCCCTATTTCGCTAACTTCGAGTCGCGCACACTGAACGCGCCGCGATAAATCGTATGAATGACGGCCCCCGGCAGTTCGATGCCCTCAAATGGCTGGTTGCTGCTCTTGCTAGCTCCCCCGCCAGAAATCACGCGGCTTGCATTCGGATCAATCACGGTTATGTTCGCGACGATACCTGCCTCAAGGGCCTGCCCCTGATTTTCCAGCCTCGAAATTGCGGCTGGGTTAAGCGACATCACTTGGCTGAAGCGCTGCCAGTTGCTGGCGCCGCTGTCAATCAGCACTAGTTGTGCAATTGACGCCGCGGTCTCGAGCCCGAGCATTCCAAACGCAGCGGCTGACCATTCGCACTCCTTGGCCTCGACAGGATGTGGTGCATGGTCTGTGGCCACAATATCAATGGTTCCATCAACCAGCGCCTCGCGTAGAGCTTTAACGTCGGCATCCGTTCTAAGTGGCGGATTTACCTTGTACACGGGGTTGTAGGTTCTAGCTAGCTCGTCGGTTAGTAACAGGTGGTGAGGCGTGACTTCAGCCGTGACCTTGATTCCGCGTTGTTTTGCCCAGCGGATGATCTCAACTGAACCAGCGGTCGAGAGGTGGCAAATGTGTAGTCGACTTCCGGTTGCTTCTGCCAAGAGAACATCTCTAGCGATGATTGACTCTTCAGCTACTGAAGGCCATCCAGCTAATCCGAGTTCTGCTGAAACACTGCCTTCGTGCATTTGCGAATTCTCTGTAAGGCGAGGCTCCTGTGCATGTTGAGCAATGACGCCGTCAAATGATTTGACGTAAGCCAAGGCGCGGCGCATTAGAAGTGGATCTGAGACGCACTTTCCGTCATCGCTGAAGATGGTGACTTTTGCACGTGAATTCGCCATCGCACCTAGCTCTGCTAGTCGTTCACCGCCAAGGCCGACCGTGACCGCACCTATTGGTTGAACTTGAACCAATCCAGCTTCATCACCTAGAGATTTAATCTGCTCAACAACGCCTGCCGTGTCGGCCACCGGCATAGTGTTCGCCATAGCGTGCACCGCGGTAAAACCACCAAGTGCTGCTGCGCGCGAACCGCTCAACACCGTCTCTGATTGCTCAAAACCTGGTTCGCGAAGGTGCGTGTGCAGGTCTACGAAACCTGGTAGCGCGACCAAGCCCTTGGAGTCGATACTTTCGCCAATGACGTCGCCGCCGATGAACTTGATAATGCCATCAGAAACACCGATGTTGGTCACAGAGCCATCGGCGAGAGTTGCGCCGACAAGAGTGAAATCACTCATTTTCGCCTCCTGAAAGTAGGTGGTAAAGCACGGCCATTCGAACACTCACGCCATTTGCTACCTGTTTGAGCACCAATGAGTTCTTCGAGTCCGCCGATCCAGCGTCGATTTCCAAGCCACGGTTCATTGGTCCGGGGTGCATAACGAACGTCTGAGACCCCAGCATTGCCAGGCGATCTGCGTTCAACCCCCAGATACGTGCGTACTCACGCTCGCTGGGGAAGAAACCGGCCGTCATTCGCTCAAGCTGAACGCGAAGCATCATGACAGCATCCAGTTTGAAAGTTGCGATCGCCTCGTCGAGCGAGTACGAAAAGCCGTCCGCTTGCTTGATAAGCGCGCCAGGCAAGAGAGTAGGTGGTCCGACCAAATAAACCTTCGCGCCAAGCTTCTTTAGAAGAATCAGGTTGCTGCGTGCCACGCGGCTGTGGGCAATATCTCCGACTATGGCCACTGAAACACCGTCAAGACCCTTGCCGCGTGCATCCGTCTTGATTGCACTTCTCAAAGTAAACGCATCAAGTAGCGCTTGAGTTGGGTGCTCGTGAGTGCCATCGCCTGCATTAATAACCGAGCCCATAACCCACCCGCTATTGGCAAGCATGTGTGCAGCACCAGAAGCGTGGTGCCTGATTACAACGGCGTCTGCACCGATCGCCTCAAGAGTTTGGGCGGTGTCCTTGAGGCTCTCCCCCTTGCTGACGCTCGACCCCTTGGCGGCAAAGTTGATGACATCAGCCGACAAGCGCTTGGCAGCAACTTCGAAACTGATTCTGGTGCGAGTCGAGTCTTCAAAGAACAGATTGACGACCGTTTTGCCTCGCAGAGTGGGCAACTTTTTGATGTCTCGGTCATTAACCTCAGACATTTCAAGTGAAGTATCGAGAATGGCAATCGCGGCTTCGCGACTCAAATCTGAAACGCTTACTAAATGTTTCAAGCCTCAATCACCACTTCGTTCTCGGTGTCTGACTCAGTTAGAAGAACTCTGATTCTCTCGTCACGCGACGTTGGCAAGTTCTTGCCGACAAAATCAGCACGGATGGGCAGTTCACGATGACCGCGGTCGATGAGTACAGCTAGTCTCACGGCGCTAGGTCGTCCGTAGTCACCGAGGGCGTCGAGTGCCGCTCTGATGGTGCGGCCGCTAAAAAGAACATCATCAACCAGAACTACGACTTTTCCGTCAAGGCCACCTGCAGGAATGACGGTCTTGGCCGGGTTTCGAGTTGGCTTTGAGTCAAGGTCGTCGCGATGCATTGTTATGTCTAAAGTTCCGAGAACCGCCTGGCTATCTATCGACTCGAACTTGGCGATTGACTCAACGATTCGCTTGGCCAACACAGCGCCGCGCGTGGGAATGCCGAGAATTACTAGATTTTGACTGCCTTGGTTTGACTCAAGTATCTCGTGGGAAATACGAGTAACAGCGCGATCGATGTCGCTGCTGGTCAGAACGGTGCGTGATTGCACTCGAACCTCCTTCTGCGCCTCACAGGACGCCCTTTAAAGGATTTGTTGTTGCCACTCTAGCAGAGTGAGATGTCTATAGTGCCGACTTGGTGCTGGCGATTTTCTGAAGAAGGCCGTTTATGAAGCCAGGTGAGTCGTCGGTTGAATACTCCTTAGCCAATTCGACGGCTTCATTTACGGCTACCGCGTCAGGAATGTCGTCGTTAAACACGATCTCCCAAGTGGCCACCCGCATAATTGCTCGATCTACAGCTGGCATGCGTTCAATTGACCAGCCTTGTGAATATGCCTCGAGGTAGGCATCCACCTCATCTCGGTGCGAATCGAAACCAGTGACGATCTCGGATGCGTAACCAAAGATTTCGTCTTGATTTTGTCGGTCGGCGTTGGCGTCTTTGGCCTCGGTTAGCGTTTCATGAGGGCTCACGCCTCGTAGATCTGCGGCAAATAGCGCGTCTACTGCTCGTTTTCTGGATTTTGTACGAGAACTCAACTTAGTCGTTCACGCGGCCCAGGTAGTCCCCGGTTCTGGTGTCTATGCGAACCTTGGTGCCGTTCTCAAGGAACAAAGGAACCTGAATTTGAAGTCCGGTTTCGACGGTAGCTGGCTTGGTGCCGCCCGATGAGCGGTCGCCTTGAAGGCCAGGCTCGGTGTAGGTGACTTCTAGAACCACCGATGCCGGAAGCTCAACATAGATTGGGTTGCCCTCGTGCATGGCGACTACTGCGTCTTGGTTTTCGAGCATGTAGTTCACTGCGTCACCAACGGTCTCTTCGCTAAGACTTACCTGGTCGTAGGTGTCTTTGTCCATGAAAATGAAGCCAGAACCATCGTTGTATAGGTAGGTCATGTCGCGCTTGTCTACGTTTGCAGTCTCAACCTTTACACCAGCGTTGAAGGTGCGATCTACAACCTTGCCGGTAAGAACGTTCTTGAGCTTGGTTCGCACGAAGGCGGCACCCTTGCCTGGCTTGACGTGCTGAAACTCGACTACGGCCCAAAGTTGACCGTCGATGTTCAATACGATTCCGTTTTTTAGATCGTTAGAAGTTGCCACAATTGCCTCACAAATGTTTTGACCGCGCTTCGGCCAACCTTGTCGAGTTTACCTTAGAGCCACGCTTTAGATGGCTTGAATAGCGAGTTTGTACGAGTCTGTGCCAAAACCCGCGATCACTCCAGTGGCAACTGCAGAGACGACGCTCTTGTGCCTAAATTCCTCGCGTGCGTGGGGGTTGCTGATGTGCACTTCGATCAACTTCACACCAGATTTGGTTACCAGGGCAGCGGCGTCGGCGAGTGCATATGAGTAGTGCGTGAAAGCAGCCGGGTTAAGCACGACTGGCGTTTTTGAATCGACAGCCTCGTGAAGCCAACCGATTAGCTCAGATTCGCTGTCGGTCTGACGAACATCCACGTTGTGTCCGAGCGTTTGAGCAAAGGCCTCTAGTTCTGCGACAAGCTGTGCGTAGTTCATAGAGCCATAAATTTCGGGTTCACGGCTACCGAGTCGCCCAAGGTTTGGGCCGTTTAGAACGAGGATGCTGGACATGGCTATAGATTACCGCCTAGTTACAAATCTCTTGATATGCGGCGAACAGCAGTTCAGGTGCTGGTGCAGTCATAATGGTGGGTTTCGCTACCCCATCAAGTACGACGAATCGTAGATTGCCTGCTCTGCTCTTCTTGTCGCGTTGCATGGTTGCCAGCAGGGCATTCCACTTTGGAGCTTCGTATTTCGTTGGCAATCCCAGACTCTCAAGAATGGTTCGCTGGCGCTCTACAACGTCGTCGCTCAAACGCCCGGCTAAACGCGAGAGTTCGGCCACGAACATCATTCCCACAGAGATTGCCGCGCCATGACGCCATTGGTAACGCTCTGCAAGCTCGATAGCGTGGCCGAGTGTGTGCCCGTAATTCAGAATTTCTCGCAGGCCTGCCTCTTTGAAATCCTCGCCAACCACGCGAGCTTTTATTTCGATGCAGCGACGCACAATCTCTGCAAATGATGAACTGTTGACGTCGGTAGCCGCATCGAGATCCGATTCAAGGAGCTCTAGGATTCGTTCATCCGCGATAAAGCCGTACTTAACAACCTCACCGAAGCCAGCCAACAATTCATTTCGAGGAAGTGTCTCAAGTGTGTCGAGATCACAAACAACGAGCGTAGGTGCGTAGAAGCTTCCGACAAGGTTCTTTCCCTCGGTGGTGTTGATTCCTGTCTTACCACCGATGGCAGCGTCGACCATGCCGAGCAATGTGGTTGGAACCTGGATCAAGCCAACGCCTCGAAGCCAAGTTGCAGCCACGAATCCGGCTAAATCGGTCACCGCTCCCCCGCCAAAACCAATTACAAGGTCGCTACGAGAGAAATCAGACTGACCCAAAAGCCCCCAGCACCAAGATGCGACTTCGATGCGCTTCGCGTCTTCGCCGTCAGGCACTGCTGCCTGAAAGACTTCGAACCCTTTGGCACGAAGGGCTTCTGCAAGGGTGTCCGAGGCAACTTGAAGTGCGGTTTGGTGCACTAGAAGTATTTTTGCCACTTGCTGTGGCACACCATTCACAACGTCATCGAGCATCGCGCGGCCAATAAGCACGTCGTAGCCGGGTTGTCCGGATACCCTAACGGTTTCATGCGTCTGCATTTTGCCTCTTCAAGCCTTCCAAAATTGCATCAATTGTCTGAACCAAGCTCGAATTCGAAGTGTCTACCGTGATGTCGGCCACCTGTTCATAGAGCGGCTTTCTACTTGCATAGATTTGTCGCCAATCAGAGATACCGTTCTTGATTAGCGGACGATTTCCACCTCGAAGGCGACTGGCGATGTGCTTGCCATCGGTGCTTAGGTAAACCACGGTAGCAAGAGCGAGCGCCTCGCGTGTACGCTCGTGCAACACTGCACCCCCACCTGTTGAAATAACACATGGGCCGGCTAGTAAGGGCACGAGCGTATCCGATTCGATTTCACGAAAAGCTGGTTCGCCCTTGCTAGCAAAAATCTCGCTGATATCTCCGTGGTTCTTTGTGATCACCGCGTCAGTGTCAACAAACTGCATCTCCAAGCGCTTGGCGAGTTTCTTACCGACAGTTGTCTTTCCGACCCCCATCGGCCCAACCAAGACAATCGGCTTGTTAGTCATTTGCGTTGGTGCTTCGGAGAACTTCTGGAATAGAAGCTATGTAGCTCTCCAGGTTTCGCTTTGTTTCGGCGAGTGAATCGCCTCCAAACTTTTCAAGCACCGAATTCGCGAGCACAAGGGCAACCATCGCCTCAGCGACGATGCCGGCTGCTGGAACTGCACAAACATCTGAACGTTGGTGATGCGCCTTTGCATCCTCGCCAGTGCTCACGTCGATAGTCGCGAGGGCTTTAGGCACGGTCGAAATTGGCTTCATAGCGGCACGAACACGCAAAATCTCACCGTTCGACATTCCACCTTCGATTCCACCTGCTCGATCAGTAGAGCGGTGTACGACACCGTTTGCGTCACGAATGATTTCATCGTGAGCTACCGATCCGCGTCGTCTGGAAGTTTCAAACCCGTCGCCGACCTCGACACCCTTGATTGCCTGGATGCCCATGAGAGCACCGGCTAGTTGTGAATCTAGACGCCGGTCCCAGTGAACAAACGAACCAAGCCCAGGTGGAAGTCCATAGACGAGAGTCTCAACCACGCCACCGAGCGTATCCCCGTCTTTGTGGCATTGTTCAATCTCAGCAACCATCAACTCGGAAGATTCAGCGTGGAATGCCCTCACTGGGTCTTCGTCAATCAGATCGACATCGTCCGGCTTTGGCAAAGCGTATACCGAGGGCAAGGATGCGGTACCGATCGACACCGTGTGAGTGACCAAGCGAATGCCAAGCTCAGAAAGGAACGAAGCGGCTACAGAGCCGAGGGCCACCCTGGCAGCGGTCTCTCTGGCGCTCGCGCGCTCTAGAATCGGCCTTGAGTCTAGAAAACCGTATTTTTGCATGCCGGTGAAGTCTGCGTGGCCTGGTCGAGGCCGTGTAAGCGCCTCGGCTCGCGCCCCAGTCAGGAGTTCTTGGTCGACTGGGTCTGCAGACATAATCTGCTCCCACTTCGGCCACTCTGTGTTCGCTATGGTGATTGCCACTGGGCCACCCATGGTGCTGCCATGCCGGATTCCACCACTCAGGCTAACTTCATCTTTTTCAAACTTCATGCGCGCTCCGCGCCCGAAGCCTAAGCGCCTACGTGCAAGCGCGAGTTGAACATTTTCAGTGGTGACGGGAACACCAGCCGGAAGCCCCTCTAGAACTGCAACGAGTTCTGGGCCATGAGATTCACCTGCGGTGAGCCAACGTAACATCTGCCTATTCTCTCATGGAACCGACCTTGAGGCATCAAGCGGCCGATTTAGAGCTATAGAGCAGCGAACATTTCCCTTGTAACCTCGGCCTCGGTAACTGTTGAATCACCCTCATCAAAGGCTCCAAACAGCTTCAGCTGTTGAACTGCCTGAAAGACCAGCATGCTGCGACCATCCAAGCGGTTGTGTGTAGGCCATCGCTGGGCTGGTGAGCCGGCGTCGTTGTCGTATGTGACATCAAGAACGAAGGATTCCGTGAAGGGAAGATCGACTTCGATGTTCCTAGAGATCGAACTGGGCAAAGTGTTTACCGTAAAGCCTGCACCGCCAAAGTCTGCTGCCGCTTCAAGCGGAAGCCACTCGAACTTCACTTGAACGCCTGTATCGTCAAGGAGCGCGGAAATCATGTTTGCCGGTTCAGATCGGCGTGAGAACACAGTGAGTTCGCGCAAATTTGAGAATGTTTGAGCGATTGCAAGCGCCAATGTTCGGGCGGTCGCTCCAGATCCCAATATTGCAGCGCTTTCGATGGCAGCGGGTAGATCACCTATCGTCCGCTTTGCCCCGACTAAATCAGTGTTAGCTACTGTTTTCTGACCAGATGCATCCAACGCCAAGGTGTTCGCACTACGAAGTGACAGTGCATCTGAATCAATGTGCCATCCGAACTCCACAGCCAATTTGAACAACTCTTCTTTGAGTGGCATGGTCAAACTGAAGCCCGCAAAGAAGTGAGACTGTTCTTCGAGGAATAGTGCTAGACCCTCTTCACTCATCTGAATGCGGGAGTAATGCCAATCAAGTCCTAGCGCGTCGTAAGCCGCCTGGTGGATTTTAGGACTGAGAGAGTGCTCAATAGGGTCACCAAGAACGGCGAATTGCTTTACTCCCATCCTGGATTAGCCCTCATCCACGCGCGCCACTTGGCAACCGACACTTCGTGCCCAGCGTATGTTTCATTAAATTCAGTTTCTCCAGTTTCAAGATTCACTGTGCAAAAGAACAACCAGTCGCCCACAGCGGGATTCAATGCCGCTTTTATTGCGGCCGTGCCAGGGGCAGAAATCGGACCGATCGGGAGCCCTGGGTACTTATAAGTGTTCCACGGGTTGTCATTCGCGCGCTGTGCTGCTGTGGTTGACACGGTTTTGGAATTAACCCCGTACGAAACAGTAGCGTCGCTCTGAAGATGCATACCAACGTCTACTCTGTTCAGAAAAGTACGGGCCATTTTGGCAAAATCTTCGGAACTTTTACCCTCGCGCTGCACGAGACCGGCGAGGGTTAGGGTTTCGTGAATCTTGTTGCTCGGCACATCGAGAGAACTCAGTTCTTGCTGCATCCTCTTCCACATTGACTGAAGCATGGTCAGCGCCGTGTCTGTCTTTGAAAAGCTATAGGTCGCCGGAAAAAGAT
>JACCDY010030889.1_pt1 | contig 14124 bp, 13 predicted proteins | sample 7446391 | NCBI WGS metagenome assembly JACCDY01 (sample SAMN15323451, study PRJNA562643) | freshwater metagenome | isolation source: river surface water | place: USA:Blue River Watershed | collected 2017-08-18 | reverse complement strand
CAGCAGCGGCGCGTCGAAGCGCAGACGGCCACCGGCCCACATGCGGCGTGGCAGCGGCACCGGCGGCAGGAAGCCACCGCGCTTCGCATGCCCGTCCTGCCCCAGGCCCGACATCGGAACCACCGACCAGAAATAAATCCAGTGCCACAGCGGCGGCAGCGCGTCGCCCTCGGCCAGCCGCTCGTCGCGGTCCAGCGTGGCCGCCAGCGCATGGGCCGTGCCGGTGGCGATCAGGTCCTGGGCGGACTCGCTGCGGCCGGTCCATTGCTGCAAATGGGCGATATCGATCTGGGTCATAGTCGGCGGGTCGGTTGGCGTTTTGAGTCCGGGCAAACGCTCTCGGCCTGCATTGTCGGCCAGCGCCCGGGAGCGGGCAATTTGAAATTCACTAAGGGGGGATTGATGCCGGGTCGCGGCCGACCCGGCCCCGCCGGCGGCAGACATCGCCTGCGCTACCAGTATTTTTTGCTGCTGGCCGATGCGTAGATTTCGGAAATGATGTCGCCGAAGGCCGGATCGCGCACCTCGTCGAAGCGGAACTTGCGGCGCCGGTCGCCCATCAGGTCGCGCAGCTGCCGGCCGCTCCAGCCGCTGACCTCTTCCATCCGGATCAGCAATTCGGGCGTGACCGGTATCTCGCCCATGCGCACCAGCCGCAGCAGCGCCCCCGGCACTTCCAGCTTGCGCGCCAGGCTGACATCGGTGCGCAGCTTGAGCTGCATGCGCAGCGCATTGAACAGTCGGCCCGGATCGTAGCCGTCGGTTCCGGTGGCGGACAAGGTTTTCATACGGGCACCCACCCATGTCGCGGTAATCGATGGCCGATTATCCCATGCGCCCCAACCGGTGACCGGCTGACTTTCTTGATGAATGGAACAGGTTTGTCGCAGGTCTGAAACCCGTTGATTTCCCCTGCCGCCGGGCAAGCATTATTTTTCCAATCGGAAACCTATTCCACGCCGGGAACAATCAGGCTGAAATCATCCGGCTCGGGATTGCTCTCCAGCGAGCCGGCGGTCTGGCAAATGCTCAGCGTGCCGGCCTTCAGGCGGCCGGCCCCGCCACCACTGCATTCGCCATCGGCACTGGCCACCAGCGATTTGAGCAAGTCGATCGCGGCCTCGGTGATGGTGGCATCCGGATGGGTCTCGCAATAGCCTTCCAGCGCATCGATGATGACGCCGTTCGACAGGTTGGCGAGCAGGTCGATATTGCGGGCCCGCATATTGGCCGAACTGAGGAAGCCCAGCACCCAGCTTTCGCTGGCCAGCTTGGCATCGTCGTCCGAGGCCAGGTAGGAATCGCAGGCGTTGTTGCCGCTGCCGGCCATGGTGTCGCCGGCCAGTACCGGCGCCGACAGGGCCAGCGCCATCGTCATGGTCATGGCCATGGCGCAGGCTTTGCGGCGAAAGACAGACTGGACGGCGGACATGCAGGCTCCCGGATCAAGCGGGCACCGCGAAGGGGGCGCCCGCGAATGATTCTACTGGCTCCCGGGATTTCCGACGTGAATGCCCTGTAGCAGGCGCAATGGCCGGCACGGCGGGGCTATAATCGCGCCGGGGCTGCCGGTGTCTGATGGCATCAGCGGCCAATTTGCCTTTCCGCTAACGACCCACCTCTCATCCATGCAGCAACTCCCTCCCGGCGCAACGTTCAACTCCGGCGCCAGTGGAATTTTTTCCGTTGGTTCCCGCCACACCGGCACTGGCTATGCGCTGTGGCTGGGCTTCGTCCTGCTGGCCTGGCTGCTCGGCACGATCTGGGTGCGGCCGCTGGCGCTGCCCGATGAGGGCCGCTATGCCGGCGTGGCCTGGGAGATGGTGCGCTCGGGGCAATGGCTCACGCCCACGCTTGACGGCCTGCCCTATTTCCACAAGCCGCCGATGTTCTATTGGCTGACCGCGATCTCGATGAAGCTGTTCGGCTTTGCCGAGTGGTCGGTCAGGCTGGCCTCGCTGACCGGTGCGCTGGTCGGTGCCGGCGCCACCTGGCGGCTGGTGCGGCGCTGGATCTCGCCGGCCGCTGCGCTGTGGGGGCTGGTGATCCTCGCCACCCTGCCGCTGTTCTATGGCGGCGCGCAGTACGCCAACCACGACATGCTGGTGGCAGGCTTCATCACCGGCGCGATCGCGTTCTCGGCCGATGCCCTGCTCTCGCGCGACGCCGGCCTGCGCTGGCGCGTCAGCCTGCTGCTGGCCTGGGCCTGCATGGCGCTGGGGCTGCTGTCCAAGGGACTGATCGGCGTCGTGCTGCCGGCCGGCGTCATCTTTTTCTGGCTGCTGCTGGCGCGGCGCCCGCTGTGGCTGTTCAGGCTTTTCTGGTGGCCGGCTCCACTGCTGTTCCTGGCCATCGCCGCGCCCTGGTTCGTGCTGATGCAGCTGAAATTCCCCGAGTTTTTTGACTACTTCTTCATCCACCAGCATTTCGAGCGCTTCTCGCAAAAAGGCTTCAACAACAACCAGCCGTTCTGGTTCTATCCGGCCGCGCTGACCGTGTTGTGCCTGCCCTGGACGCCGGCCATCATCACCCGCACCCGGGTCGGCGTTGCGCGCGATCCGGCGCATCGTGCGGTGCGCCTGCTGCTGTGGACCTGGGTGGTGGTGATCCTGGGTTTCTTCTCGCTGCCCGCTTCCAAGCTGATCGGCTATGCGCTGCCGGTGGTGCCGGCGCTGGCCGCCCTGGCCGGCGAGGCGGCGGCCGGATGGCAGCGGCGCTGGCTGCGCATCAGCATGGCCGCCGGCGCCGCCGTGCTGTGCGTGGTGGCGGTGGTGCTGATCAGCCGCGCTGAAGAAGTGTCGTCCAAGCCGCTGGCCGATGCCTGGCGCGCCCAGTCCAGGGCCGGCGACGGCCTGCTCTCGCTGCGCCTGTACCGGTTTGACTTCCCCATCTATGCGCAGCTGGCCGAACCGCTGCCAGTCTTTCATGACTGGGATGATCCGGCGCTGGCCAGCAAGGATAGCTGGCCGCGCGAGCTGATCGATGCTACCCAGTTCGATCCGGCCATGGGCCGGCAGGTGCTGCGCCCGATTTCCGGGCTGAAGGCGGCGCTGTGCGAACATGAGCTCACCTGGGTGATCGCCCGCAAGGGGGATAGCAGCAACGAGCCGCTGCTGAAAGCGGCCACCGAGGCGGCCACCAATGAAGTCTATGTGCTGCTGCGGGTCGAGCGCCGCCAGCTGGCTTGCCGCTGATGTGCCGGGCCGCGATCCGACTGACCGAACGACAATCCGCCATAACGTCATGGAGTACCGCATGTCCGACCTGAACCGCATCGCCCGCCCGGCGCCCGGCGCCACCTCACGCTCCACCTCACGCGCCACCTCACGCCCCACCCCACGCGCCGTCCGTGCGCTGGCGGCCGCCGGCCTGATCGCCGCCTGCGCCAGCCTGCCGGCGCAGGGGCAGACGCAAGCCCTGCCCGATTCGGTCAGCCCGGCACTGGCGCAAGAGACGCGCGCCATCGCCGGCGACTTGCTCAACCAACTGGGCGGCAAGCTGAAAGCGGCGCTGTCGACCGATGGCCCGATCGCCGCCGTCAGCGTCTGCAAGGAAGTGGCGCCGGCAATCGCGAAAGACCTCTCGGCCCGCCATGGCGCACAGGTGACACGGGTCGGCACCCGGGTGCGCAATCCGGCCATGGGCGTGCCGAATGCCTGGCAAAAGGCCGCGCTGGCCGACTTCGATGCGCGCATGGCCCAGGGCGAAAAGGCCGCCGATCTCGAACACTGGAGCGTGGCCGATGGCGCCAACGGCAAGCCCGAGCTGCGCTATGCGAAGGCGATCGCGGTGCAGCCGATGTGCCTGAGCTGCCATGGCGGCAAGGACGATATCCCCGCGCCGCTGGCCGAGAAGATCCGGCTCGAATACCCGGATGACCAGGCCACCGGCTACAGTGTCGGGAAGTTACGCGGCGCCGTCGTCGTGACGCGCCCGCTGCCGGCGCAGTGAACCCCACCCGACCCGCGTTTTCCAACCGGATAGCAGTTCCCCTACCGTTTCCAGGACGTCGAACGTGTCAATCAGCAATCCAGAATTTTCGCAATCGTCAGTGATGCGCCCGGTCAGCGTGACCGGCATCGATGGTCATGCGCATGCCTCCACCACGGCCATGGTGCTGGCGGCGGTCGGCATCGTCTTTGGCGACATCGGCACCAGCCCACTGTATGCGCTGAAGGAATGCTTCAGCCCCGAGCACGGGATACCGTACTCCCACGGCGCGGTGCTCGGCATCCTGTCGATGATCTTCTGGGCGCTGCTGGTGGTGGTGACGCTCAAATACGTGACCTTCGTGCTGCGCGCCGATAACAATGGCGAAGGCGGCGTGCTGTCGCTGATGGCGCTGGCGCTGCGCTCGGCACGATCCGACAAGCGCCACTACATCGTGCTGCTGATGCTGGGCGCGTTGGGCGCCTGCATGCTGCTGGGCGAATCCGTGATCACCCCGGCCATTTCGGTGCTGTCCGCGGTCGAAGGCCTGGAGGTCATCCAGCCCGACCTGAAGCGCTTCGTGATCCCGATCACGCTGGTGATCGTGGCGGCGCTGTTCATGATCCAGCGCTACGGCACGGCCGCCGTCGGCCGCTTCTTCGGCCCCATCATGGTGGTCTGGTTCACGTCGCTGGCCGGCTTCGGCATCGCCAGCGTGATCCGTAACCCGGAAATCCTGCAAGCGGTAAATCCGCTGTACGCGGCCGCCTTCATCGCCGAGCACACGCTGCAGGCCTACATCGTGATGGGCTCGGTGGTGCTGGTCGTCACCGGCGTCGAGGCGCTCTACCTGGACATGGGCCACTTCGGTCGCCGCCCGGTGCGCCTGGCCTGGTTGCTGGTCGCCCTGCCGGCGCTGATGATCAATTACTTCGGCCAGGGCGCGCTGATGCTCTCCAATCCGGAGGCTGCCACCAACCCCTTCTTCCTGATGCTGCCCGAATGGGCGCTGTGGCCCATGATCGGGATGGCGACCATGGCCACCGTGATCGCCTCGCAAGCCGTCATCTCGGGCACCTTCTCGCTGGCCAATCAGGGCATCCTGCTCGGTTTCCTGCCGCGCATGCAGATCCTGCACACCTCGGATACCGAGCGCGGCCAGATTTACATGCCGATGGTGAACTGGGTGCTGCTGGCACTGGTGATCTTCACCGTCATCCAGTTCCGCGAATCCGGCAACCTGGCCGCGGCCTATGGCATTTCGGTCACCACCACGATGCTGATCACCACCAGCCTGCTGGCGGTGGTGATGCTGAACGAGTGGAAGATCAAGACCGCGCTGGTGGCCACGATGGTCGCGCTGTTCTTCGTCGTCGATTTTTCCTTCTGGACCGCGAACGTGATCAAGCTCAAGGATGGCGGCTGGTATCCGTTGATGCTGGGCGCGATCTGCTTCGTGATGCTGACCACCTGGTACAAGGGTCGCCGCTTGCTGCGCGAGCGCGTGGTCAGCGACTCGATCCGGCTGCCGGACTTCATGCAGGCGCTGCTCGCCCATCCGCCGCACCGGGTCGAGGGCACGGCCGTGTTCCTGACCGCCCATATCGATTTCGTGCCGGTCGCCCTGCTGCACAACCTCAAGCACAATCGCGTGCTGCATGAGCGGGTGCTGTTCCTGAAACTGTCGATCTGGGACGTGCCCTATGTGCGCGACGAAGAACGCCTGACCATCAGTGAACTGGGCGGCAACTGTTACGTGGTGCGCGTGGTGCACGGCTTCAAGGAGACGCCCGACATCAACCACGTGCTGGCCTTGCTCGAGCAGCAGAACGGGCTCAAGCTGGAACTGTCGGATACCTCGTTCTTCCTGGCGCGCGACACGGTGGTGCCGAGCAACCTGCCCGGCATGGCGATCTGGCGCGAGCGCCTGTTCGCCTGGATGATGCAGAACGCGGCCAAGCCCTCGGACTTCTTCAAGATCCCGCCCAACCGCGTGGTCGAGCTGGGCACGAAGATCGAGATCTGACGCCCGGCCGGGCTCGGCCCGGTTCGGTTCGGCTCGGCCCGTGTCGGTTCGATTCGGCCCGGTTCAGTGCGCCAGTATCCGGGACAGGAATTCCTGTGCCCGCGGCGCGCGCTGCGGCACATTGCCGAAGAATTCCTCGCTGCGGCAATCTTCGACGATGCGCCCGCGGTCCATGAAGATCACGCGGTCGGCCACGCGCCTTGCAAAGCCCATCTCATGGGTCACGCACATCATCGTCATGCCTTCGTTGGCCAGCTGCACCATTACCTCCAGCACCTCGCCGACCATCTCCGGGTCGAGCGCCGACGTCGGTTCGTCGAACAGCATCACCGCCGGGTCCATCGCCAGCGCGCGCGCAATCGCCACCCGCTGCTGCTGGCCGCCGGAGAGCTGCGCCGGGAACTTGTCCCGCTGGGTGGCCAGCCCGACCCGCTGCAATAGCTGTTCGCCGCGTTCGATCGCATCCTCCGGCGTACGCCCCAAGACCTGAACCTGGGCCAGCGTCAGGTTCTGCATCACGGACAGGTGCGGGAACAGCTCGAAGTGCTGGAACACCATGCCGACCCGCGCGCGCAGCGCCGGCAGCCGGGTGGCCGGATCGTGCACGGCGATGCCGTCGACATGCAGCTCGCCCTGCTGGAAAGGCTCGAGCGCATTCACGGTCTTGATCAGGGTCGATTTGCCGGAGCCGGACGGGCCGCAGACCACGACCACCTCGCCTTTGCCGACCTCGGTCGAGCAATGGTCCAGCACCTGGAAGGCGCCATACCACTTGGACAGGTTCTTGATCTTGATCATGCGGAGTCCTTTGGACGGTTGAGGCAGCGCGCCGCCAGCTGCGAGAGTGCCAGGCACACCAGCAGGTAGACGGCGGCCGCCCCGAGATAAGCCTCGATCGGCCGGCCGAGAATTTTGCCGGCCACGTCGAAGCCCTTCAGCAAATCATAGGCGCCGATCGCATAGACCAGCGAGGTATCCTGGAACAGCACGATCACCTGTGTCAGCAGCACCGGCAGCATGTTGCGCAAGGCCTGCGGCAAGATCACCAGCCGCAGGTTCTGGGCCGTGCTCATGCCCAGCGCCATGCCGGCCTGCAGCTGGCCGCGCGGCACGGCCTGTATGCCGGCACGCACGATCTCGCAAAAGAAGGCCGCCTCGAAAGCGACGAAGGTCACCATGGCCGACAGCTCGGCGCCGATCGGGCGCCCGAGCAGGAAAGGCATCAGCAGGAAGAACCACAGGATCACCATCACCAGCGGCACCGAGCGCATGGTGTTCACATAGGCGGCGGCCGGCAGCGCCAGCCAGCGCCGGCCAGAGGTGCGCATCACGGCCAGCAGGCTGCCCAGCAGCATCCCGCCCAGCGTCGCCACCACGGTCAGCTGCACACTGAACAGCAGCCCTTCCAGCAGGTAGCGGCCGATCAGGTCCCAGCTGTAAAAACTCAGGTCGAGATCCATCAGCGCGCCTCCGGCGGAGTCACGCGCACGCCGGCCGTGCCCGCTGCCGTGGCCGGCACCCTGCCCGCGGTCATGCCCGAGTCCATGCCGGCAGCCACCCCGGGCACCCGCAGACGCGATTCGACCAGCGCCAGCAGGCGATTGACCAGGATCGCCGTCAACGCATACAGCAGCGTGACGGCCAGGTAGATCTCGATGCCGCGCGCCGTCTCTTCCTGCGCCTGCAGCGCAAACTGCGTGAGCTCGGCGATGCCGACGGCGAAGGCCACCGAGGAGTTTTTCACGATGCTCATCGCTTCCGAGGTCAGGGTCGGCATCATCTGCCGCAGCGCCACCGGCAGCAGCACGCGCCGGTAGGCCTGCAGCGTGCGTAGCCCCAGCGCCAGCGCCGCCTGCATCTGCCCGCGCGGCAGCGCCTGCAGCGCCGCCCTGACCTGCTCGGCGATGCGCGCCGACGTATACAGGCCCAGCGCCAGCGCGGCCAGCAGCCAGCTGGGCAAGGCCTTGAGCGAAGGCAGGAAATAAGGCAGCACGTGGTACCAGAGGAAGACCTGCACCAGCAGCGGCAGGTTGCGGAACAGCTCGGTCCAGACGGTCGCCAGGGCCGGCAGCAGGCGCTGGCCCGGCAGCGTGCGCAAGCTGCCGATCACGATGCCCAGCACCAGCGCCACGACAAAGCCGCAGGCCGCCACCGCCGCGGTCCAGCCCCAGGCCGACAGCAGCCATTGCAGGTAGCTGGTTTCACCGCCCTGCCCGAAGCAGCCCGCCAGCTGTGCGGCGCCGGTCGTGCTCTTGCAGAAAATATCCCAGTCGAGGTCCATGGCCTTGTTCTCGTGATGCTTGCCGGTGCTTGCCGGTGCTTGCCTGTGCTTGCCCGTGCTTGTCTTTGCTTGCCCGTGTTTGTCTTTGCTTGCCCGTGTTTGCCCGCGCCGCTTAGCCGGCCGGCCGGTCGGAGCGCGCACGCAGGTTCTCGCGCAACTCGCGGCTCATCGGCAGGTTCAGGCTGCGTCCGCGCGGCGGGATGGGCTGCATGAACCACTTGTCGTAGATGCGCTCGAATTCGCCGGAGCGCATCAGGCCGGCCAGCGCCGCATCGACCACCTGCTTGAAGGCCGCATCGTCCTTGCGCAGCATGCAGGCATACGGCTCGACCTGCAGCGCCTTGCCCACGACCTGCCAGCGCTGCGGCCGGCGTGCATTGAGCACCTGCCCGTAGAGCAGGATGTCGTCCATCACGAAGGCGGCTGCGCGGCCGGACTCGAGCAGCAGGAAAGCATCCGCATGGTCCTTGCCGGCGATCTGCGTCATGCCCAGCTTGTGCTCGAGTTCGTATTGGCGCATCAGCTTGAAGCTGGTGGTGCCGGCGGTAATGGCGATGGTCTTGCCGCGCAAGTCGGCAAAATCGCTGATGCCCGAGTCGCGGCTGACCAGCAGGCGCGGCCCGGTATAGAAGTAATTGATGGCGAAGGCCACCGTCCTGGCGCGGGCGGCCGTGTTCGAGGTGGACCCGCATTCGAGATCGATCGTGCCGTTGGCCACCAGCGGTATCCGGTTCTGCGAGGTAATGGCCTGGTAGCGCACCTCGATCTGCTGCCGGCCGGTCGCCTTGCGCAGCCCGTCGAGCACCGCCGCATACATGTCCACGCCAAAACCGATCGGCCGGTGCGGACCGTCAAGGTAGCTGAAAGGCACCGACGATTCGCGATAGCCGAAGGTGACGACGCCGCTCGCGGCGATCTTTTGCAGCGTATCTGCACCGGCCAGCAGCGGCGAGGCCAGCAAGGCCAGGGTCGCGCAGGCCTGGCGCCAGCGGCGGCGCGCAGCCAACGGCATGGCGGACAGCAAGGGCAAACGCGGGATCGTCATCCCTGTCCTTGTACCAGAAACGGCCGGCCCTGCGATCGACCGCAGGCACGAAAGGCCGCTGGCCTGCGCCTGCCGGCACGGGCATCGCAATTGAGCGGCGTATCCGCCACAGCAGCGCGAACAAAAATCCGCTCACCTGCCACGGGCGACACCTTCACGTCGCGGATCGGCACCGCCTTCCAGGCCTTGCGGCGTGACGACAATCGCATGCAGTCCGCTGGGGAAAGGCGCCAGCTTCACGCTGTGGCCCATCGCTTCCAGCGCCGGCACGCGCTCGGCCAGCGAGGTGCCTTCTTCCAGCTCGGTCTCGCGATTGCGGCTGCCCATGTTCGGCAAGGCAATCGCCTGTTGCACGTCAAGCTTCCAGTCGATCATGCCGACCAGGGTCTTGGCCACATAGTTGATGATGGCGCTGCCGCCGGGTGAGCCGACAACCATACGCAAGCGCCCCTGTTCGAACACGGCAAAGGGCGCCATCGAACTGCGCGGGCGCTTGCCCGGCTCGACCCGGTTGGCCACCGGCTTGCCGGACTCATCGACCGGCGACAGCGCAAAGTCGGTCAGCTGGTTATTCAGCAGGAAGCCGTGCACCAGGATCTTGCTGCCGAATTCGGCTTCGATGGTGGTGGTCATCGATACCGCATTGCCCTGCGCATCCACGGCCACCAGGTGGCTGGTTGCGGGTATCTCCGGCGTCTCGCCCAGCCCGAGCGCCAGCGGCCCGCCTTCCGGCCGGCCCGGCAGGGCCTTGCCCATGCTGCGCCGGGGATCGATCAGCGTGCCGCGCTGTTTCAGGTAGGCCGGATCGAGCATGCCGGCCAGTGGCACGCTGGTGAAGGCCGGATCGGCCACGTACAGGTCGCGGTCAGCGAAGGCCAGGCGGCCCGCCTCGGCGAAATAATGAATGGACAGCGTGTCGCCCGGCTGCAGCAAGCCCAACGGATACTGCTCGAGCATGCCCAGCATCTGCAGCACCGCGATGCCGCCCGAGGACGGCGGCCCCATGCCGCACAGCAGATAAACGCGGTAATTGCCGCAGACCGGCTCGCGCTCGATGGCACGATAGGCATGCAGGTCGGCTTCCGACAAATCGCCGGGCAGCGCATGGGCGCGCACGGCAGCGACGATGTCGCGTGCCACCTTGCCCTGATAGAAGGCCTTGCTGCCTTCGGCGGCGATGCGTCGCAGCAGCGCCGCCAGCGGCGGGTTCTTCAGCCGGTAGCCTGCCGGCGCCGGCTGGCCGTCGGGCAGGAAATAAGCGCGCGCCGCCGGCTGCCGCGCCAGGTCGGCGTTCTGGCTGATCTGGCGATGCAGGCGCGGCGAGACCGGGAAACCGCGCTCGGCCAGTTCGATGGCGCGCGTGAACAAACTGGCCCAGGGCAGGCGGCCATGGCGCCGGTGGGCAAGCTCCAGCATGCGCAGCACGCCCGGCGTGCCGACGGCCAGCCCGCTGTTGACGGCGTCCGCAAAGCGCAGCGGCTTGCCCTCTTTCAGGAAGCGCTCCGGCGCCGAGGCGGCCGGCGCGGTCTCGCGCCCGTCGTAACTGCGCAGCCGGGCGGACCTGGCATCCCAGGCCAGCAGGAAGGCGCCACCGCCCAGTCCCGAGGATTGCGGCTCGACCAGCGCCAATACCATCTGCATCGCGATCGCCGCATCGACGGCGCTGCCGCCGCGCGCCAGCACCGCCGCGCCGGCCTGGCTGGCCAGCGGATTGGCGGCCACGGCCATCGTGCGGCGCGCATGGGCGACGCTCTTTTGCTGGACGCCGGTCGCCGCTTCGGGATTGGCGTCGGCCGCAACCGGTTCGCGCGCCATGCCCGCCAGCGGCCAGGCCAGCGCGCACAGCAGTCCCGCCGCCGACACGGCCTGCGCGGCCCGACGCCGGCCCGCTGGCCGGTATCGCACTATCAAATTTGCAATAAGGTTCATCTTCACGTCAGTCGCCCGGATCAGGAATCGTGCCGCTTTCATGCTGCTTTCGTGGTGCTATCGAGTAACTATCTTGTATTATCTTGCATAAAGGATACAAGCTGCCGCTCAGGTTTACACCCTCCCGGCCATGACCTTACATTCGCCGCTTGATTTTGCGGCCCCGGTGTCGATTCTTCGAGGGACGAACACCGATTTCCTTCACAGGACTGCACCATGGCTGAACCAGCCGACGACAACAAACCCGCCGAAGGTCAGGCCCCCGAAGCCCCGGCCCTAGAGCCCATCGTCAAGAAGAAAAAGGTCGACGGCGACCATGCCGGCGCCCATGGCGGCGCCTGGAAAATTGCGCTGGCCGACATGATGACGGCCATGATGGCCTTCTTCCTGCTGATGTGGCTGCTGGGCGCGACCACCGAAGATCAGCGCAAGAGCATTGCCGAATACTTCAAGCCGACCTCGCACAGCCTGGCCAACATGAGCTCGCTGGCCGGCCCCGGCGGCATCATGGGCGGCAACTCCATCCTCGACCCGGACGGCATGCCCTATGCCGGCCAGCGCACCAGCCTGTTCGAGCGCGAGACACCGCGCTCCGAAGGCGGCAAGAAGAGCGACAGCGGCGACTCGAAGGATGAGAAGAATGACATGAATGACAGCGAGCTGTCGGAAGAAGAAAAGCAGAAGATCGCCGCCGAGACCGACAAGAAAAATTTCGACAAGCTCGAGAAGGAAGTGAAGGAAAAACTGGACCAGAACCCGCAGCTGGACAAGCTCAAGGACAAGGTGAAATTCATCCGCGAGAAAGAAGGCTTGCGGATCGAAGTCATCGACAAGGCCGATTTCTCGATGTTCGGTGTCGGTACTTCCCGGATGCAAGGCAAGGCCGAGACGCTGATCCGCGAAGTCGCCAAGTCCGTCGCCGCCATGCCCAACAAGGTGGCCGTGCGCGGTCACACCGACAGCCTCGCCTACGATGACGGCGTGCGCTCGAACTGGTCGCTATCAGGCGACCGGGCCGAGAGCACCCGCCGCATCATGCAGGATGCCGGCATACCCGAGAAACGCTTCGCCAAGGTCGAGGGCGTGGCCGATACCGCGCCCTACATACCGAGCAACCCGGCCGATCCGCGCAACCGGCGCATCAGCATCACCATCCAGTACCAGGAGGTCGGCAAATGATGCGCGCCTCCGTCAAGCAGGCCCTGCTGGTGCTGTTGCTGCTGGCCTCGGTCGGTGCCGGCGCGCAGAAAAAACCGGCGCCGCCGCCCGAGCCCGAGCCGCCGGTCAAGCCCGGCAAGCTCGCCCCCATCGAATGCGTGGTGGCGGACTTCCGCGCCCTCGGCATCGATACCCAGAATGCCGAAGAACGCCGCAGCAAGGCCTTTGCATGGCTGAAGAAATACGGCAAGTCTTGCACGGCCGAGCAATTGGTCGTCATGCGCAACAACCGCCAGCATTGGATGGGCAATGCCGACAATGCCACGCTGGCTGCGCGCATCGATGGCCTGCTGGAAGTCTTTGCCGATACCAACAAGGAGATCGCCGTCTTGTTGTATGGCACGCCACCGCCGCCGCCCAAGGCGCCGGGCGACAATAAAGACGCCGCCAAGAAATAAAAAAAGCCGTCGCATGCGACGGCTTTTTTTGCATTCCCGGCCCTCAGAAGCAGCCCCTCGGTAGCGGCCCCTCGGTGGCGGCTCCTAAATGGCGGCTCCTCGGTGGCGGCTCCTCAGTCGCGGCCCATCATCAGGAAGGAGGGAATCACGCCCTTGATGCGGCCTGTATGGCTCAGACGCGCGCTGTCATTGGCCGCGGCACGCACCGGCGCTTCCTGGTCCGAGTTGCGCACGGCACGGAAGCGGTCGAGGATGGAGCCGCTGACTTTCTGCGTCAGCGTCGCCGGACGCGATGCCAGCTTCAGGTCGGCCTCGATCTCGCCCAGGTGCTCGATCGAGCGGCCGAACTCGAGGAAGTTCTCACGGATTTCCTGGTTGCTCGTCATGACGAAGAACTCGGTGCCAAAGAATTCATTGGCGCTGGTGCTGTACATGACCGGCGGCGACAGGAAGAAGCCGGCATTGAAGGACTTCGAGAAAATGCTCTCGTAAGTCTGCAGGTTGTCGACGCGCGAGGGCACGATCACCAGCTTGGGCGCCTTGCGCATGCGCGAATTGAAGATGAAGGAGAAGCGGTTCACGAATTCCAGCGTGCTGTCGAGCTCCACGCGTGACAGCGAGCTCGGCACCAGCACCAGATCGAACTCGAACAGGAAATCCGGCGGCAGCACATCGGTCCAGGTCAGGTCGGTAATCACGACCTCGCCCACTTCATTGGCCTTGCGCAGCGCTTCTTTGGCTTTCAGCAGGGCGATACCCGAGCCCTTGGAATTCGGCAAATCAACGGTGCGGCAATCAATCCCGATCGGATAAGCCTTGCGAACCCATTTTCCGGAGGTGGCCTGATGATCAAAATCGATCAGCGAAGTCTTTTTGCCGGAAATGTAAGAAAAGTACGCGGCCAGGTTCGCGGAAACGGTACTTTTTCCAACGCCACCCTTTTGGCTGGTGATCAGGATCTTGAGTGTCTTGCTCATGATGTTCCTCGGATTCGCTCGCAAACCGTTGATTTTTTTGACTATTACTTAAGGAAACATTGCTTAAGGGGAAAATTTGCCATAATATAACGGCGAGTATAGATCAGGCTTTCACGGATATCCAAGTATTTTCTTTATAAGGATTCACAAATGGCAAAATCTTCCGCCAAACCCACGATGATGCGTTTCGAACCGCAAGCCGGATGGAGTGAAGCAAGCGGCCAGGTGATTTCGATTAATGAAAGAATTAATCCTGAAACCGGCGCCAGAGATAATCTGCCGGCCGCGGCCATCGACCAGCTGCCGACCGCTGCCCTGGT
>JACCDY010369957.1_pt1 | contig 14125 bp, 18 predicted proteins | sample 7446391 | NCBI WGS metagenome assembly JACCDY01 (sample SAMN15323451, study PRJNA562643) | freshwater metagenome | isolation source: river surface water | place: USA:Blue River Watershed | collected 2017-08-18 | reverse complement strand
CTCGAGGGTTGTCTGAAGAAGAGTAATAGTCTCTCTGTGTTGTTCTTGGAGACGACGCATTTCATTTTGATATTGCGATTCCTTTTCGTTTTTCAGATAGTCAATATCTGCACGATACTTTTTCTGAATTTCAGATTCAAATGTTCGCAGTTTATTGGACAGTGCCTCATTGATAGATGTAGACGCGTCCACTTCTGCGCGTAGTTTAGTAATCGTGGCCTCATAACTCTTCTTCAACCGCTCAATTTCATTACTCTTTTCAGATTCTAATTGTTTTGTATTCTGTGAGAGTAAAGAAGCAATCTTCTCTTCTGCATCAGCCTCCTTGAAATGAAAAAGAGTATCTGCTGCGATAGAAAGTATTTTTTCAAAGACATCCACCGAAACAGTTTTGAGAGATTCTGGCACAGGATTCTTATGATACCATGTCGTTTCAAAAAAAGAATCTTTTATTTTTGTTTCTTTAAAGGCCATCATTACTCTATTCTAAATACGCCATCTGCGCTTAGACCTCCGTTTTTTTGTTTTTTTGTTTACAGCTTTAGAAGAGGAAGCGTAAATCCATTCTCCTTAAACAGATGTGTCATAGTAAAGAAGACGCACATCAGGAAGACACTAAAAGCAATTCCCTCTATAATCTCACAAGTTGCTGCGAGACAACCCCCTCTAGGCTTATCCCTCTCAGAGGGCGCAGCAGCAACGATATCAGTAGTGTAACGGATCTGACGCATAATTTCTATATTCTCACCTATGAAGACAATATCTGTCCATCTCTCCCACAGAGGGTCGGCCCAGTCATTCAGGCTCTCAAAGACAAGGGGCTTTCCTCTCTGACGAGGATAGACCTGAAGCAGGGTTCCATCATCAAGAAGAACACCAGTAGAGACACGCCTTCCATCGACATAAGCACGGATCTCACGAGGGGACATTTTTGCTGGTATACGAAGGGTCGACGACCGTGGGTCAATTTTTTGCGCAGTAAAACGGAGTAAAGCGCAAAACAAAATTGAAACAACTTTAATGTATTCCATATAAGCAGAAAAAGAATGCCGCGCAGCAGTACCTCTTCCAAGCAAGCTGCACCTTTTCGCTACAATCCTCCCAAAATCAAGATGCCTGCACCGCCTCCAATGCCATATAAGCCCGCCGCACCACCCATGGTATTACCACAGGTACAGCAACCCACAATGATGCAGAGTATGAAGGATGGTTTTGGTCTCGGTCTCGGTTCTTCTATCGCTCACAATGTGGTAGGAAGAATGTTTGGCGCCCCAGCCTATACACCAAATAAACCTTCTTCAGATTCCGCTGAAAAGAAGCCTTGTGCTGCTGAGCTGCGTGAATTTGAGAATTGCTTGGTCTCATCCGATACAACCTTTTGTGGAGACAAGCAAAATACCTATGTAGAGTGTATTAAGCAGAACAAGTAAAAAAATTGAAATCCGAATATGTACATACTATTTTTTACAGCTACAATGGCACTAAATACGATGCGTGTTCGTCAGGTTCTGGATGCCATGGATAGCATCACAAGAACAAATCTGAAGAAGCAGCTACCAGCAAAGCTCAAGATGCCTGAGGTGGAAACACACAAGTATCCGAATGCTTTGCTCCAGGCCCTTCCTGAAGGTGAACAGTATGCTTATCTGGGGCATATTGCTGAGCATCTTCTTCGTCTTCCCGTTGCTTCTATTACTCTCGATCAACTTATCACAACAACAAGACAGTTGATTCCTACATTTTCCTCAGAGTCTGAGGGAAAGGTAAGAAAGTCAAAGACGACTCAGCCTTTCTTGGATTGTCTCACAGCTACTCGCACAGAGTTTGAGAAGGTTGTACGGAATGCAGATGGGACGATTGAGTTTGAGCCGACTGTCACTTCTGGTTCTGTAGAGGGTCATCCAGATATGAAGAATAAGACACAAGTCTTTGAGATCAAGCTCACTGGTATGCTCAAGCCAAATTGGCTCTCCTTTCTTCTCCAAGTGTTTGCATATGGAGCTCTATGTCCAGAAGTCACTGATCTCTATCTAGTGCTTCCTCTTCAAAAGACAGTCTGGCACGCAGATATCAAGGGTTGGACCAAGCGCAAGGCGTATCTAGAGCAAATGACAAATTTCTCCACGAAGCAGCAGACAACAGTAGCAGATATTCTGGTGAAGGCTAATCTGCTTGTCGCTCTCCGTTTCATCGGCTCTCATGTGGGTAAGAAGAAGCTCCTCTCAGAAACTATTCTTTCTCTCCGTGATTTCAGCCGTCCATACCAGATTTTCCTCAGTGGTCCCCAGAATACAAAGTTCACCGTTGATGATTCGGATGTTGCAACTGCTCTTTCACTTGTTGACAAGCACAAGGCGAAACTCTATGTCCATTCTCAATACATAATCAATCTTTGCGCTCCTAATGTGACAGATGACTGGAACACCAAGCTCCTCATCAAGAATCTTCAGGTGACCCGTGCGTTTGGTGGAAAGGGTGTTGTCGTTCATGTCGGCAAGTCAACAAAGCAACCCCTCAATGACGCACTGGAGAAGATGCGCACCTCTCTTCAGACATCCCTAGAGCACGCAACAGCTGAATGTCCTATCCTCTTAGAGACACCAGCAGGACAGGGCACAGAAACACTGACAAAGATGGAGGAATTTCTGGATTTCATTGACAGTTTCAAGGACAATCGCATTCAGATGTGTTTAGACACTTGCCACGTCTTTGCGTGTGGACACAAGCCACTAGAATACATTGATGCAGCGAAGAAGAGGGGCACGCTGAAGCTCATTCATTTCAATGATTCACTTGGAGGATGTGGATCTTGTGTAGATCGCCATGCCTTCGTGGGCACAGGAAATATTGGTCTAGAAACCATGACACAGATTGCAGAGGTTTGTCATGCGGCGAATTTGCCAATGGTGATTGAGTAGTATCACCATAGCCCAATCCAATCCTCTGGAAAAAGATATACAGGTTTCTCCGAAGAAGACCATTTTGTAGGATACACAACATGATTTCCTGCAGCATATGCTCCCATGAAAGCACCCCACCAACCAAATGTACTATTGGATAGGACAGCACCACCTCTACATTGTACCATAAAATAGAGTGTTTGATACTCATCAGATTCATTTACAATTGTGATATTCTTTTGCCTAAATATATCTTGTTGTCTACACCAGTCCATGTTATCAGAAAAGACGAGCCAGTTTTTTAATTGCGGATTGCCTCTTTGAAGCATTTCCATGGCGGTTGTATAATACAAAGATGATAGCTCTTTCCCTTTTCTCACATGAATGAATCCAAATGTATTTGGAACAATGAGTTTATGAGGTATTTTTAAAACAAGTTTCTTGTAAATGTCATCACATAATTCTGGAAGTACACCATTCAAAGCATGGAAATACTGAAAATATCCATCTAGATACAAGACAGGATTTGTAGGCAGCAACTTTGGATTCCAACGCTCATATGGATTTCTCTGTAGATATGTTCCAAACGATGGAGATATATCATGTATATCTTTGATAACCAATCCTTTGTCAAACAATTCGCGAGCATATTTATCTGGAGATAGATGGCCTAGAATGAAAAAAAGTTTCGCGGAAGGATTTGATTCTTTCCGAATTGCGAGCGCGGCGGCGTATTGAAAGAGTTGATGACCAAGTCCACCATGAAGATGGACTATGATTTCATTGTTCATTATTTATTATTTATTTCTCTAGAAAGTATTTTAGGTGTTCCTATATAGAACAATGAGCTTGGAAGAAAAGATGAATATCTTTTTCACAATCACCTTTCTGAATATCTGGTGGGTCGCAATTTGGGGTATTTCCTATATCGCGATTGATCTCATCGCAGGTAAAAATAAGGTTATTGAATTGGCTATTTACGTTTGTATTATGATTTTTGTGATACTGGTTCTATCAGCAAAACCAGAATTTATCAAACATTTATCTATTATTGCCTAAACAAGTCATATAATAAATTCTCAGATGTCAGATTCTAATACATTAGTAATCATTGCTTATGGATTACAATTTACTATTCTTTCTTTTTTTATTACTCTTCTAAAATGGAGAATTGAGAGGATTGAAAAAGCAAAATGCAGATGTTGTGGTGGAGATCATCCTTTATTAGACCCTGTAAATCCCTAGTTTGACACATAGTTTATACCACCAAGGCCGTTTCTCAGGATTGCTTTCATAGAACAGCTCTACTCCTTTGATACCTTTCGCCTTTCCACCATATTTCTTTTTCTTCATAGCATCCCATGCCTTTGCGATTTCAATATCCCATTCAATACTACAAGGTGGCACATCACCATCTTCATCTTCCATAAATTTAGGAGCCATTTACCTCTTTACTGTGACTAGAGGATTCTTTTGCGCAAATTCCTTAGTATCTTTAGGATTACCCGTCGGTGGCTCAAACTTTTTGAGTTGTGCTTCCTGTTTCAGCCTCTTTATTGTCTCCTTTTTCTCCTGCCGTTCTGTATCTTTTTGTAAATTTTTATCATTATCTAACCACCGCTTATGACGTGTTATACATGTAGTCATTGCGATAAAGAAAAGTAAATCAGTTAGGAAATTAATCGTAGCAGGCCCTTCAGCTTTCCGCAAATCACTCGACTTCTTTTGTAGAAGTTGATATTCATCAACACGCTTTTCAAAGTCATTCTGGTTACTACAAACATCACTATAATACACCTTCTCAAATTCAATACCTAATTCATTCCATTTCTGCATCATTTCCGTATTGTGCGCAAGTTGTGTATGCGGTCTGAAGAATGTATTGAGGGTTGTAATCACAAGAACAGCAATCGCCACTTGTTTATAAATCCATTCGGGTATAAGTTCAGGAGAAGTAGATTGGGCGGTAGTTAAACCTGTCAAAATAGTAATTGTTAGATTGATCGGTGTAGAGACTTGCGACCAGAAAGCAGCAGCGATATATTTCTTCCAATAATAGTATCCAATATCCTTATCCAGCTTACTTTCAATGAATTTAATGTACTTTACAGGTTCATTCACATCCTTCACAAGAATCATAGTGTTTACGTTATTCATATTATACTCAGGCATCTATATCTATATAATACTTATTTTTATAATGATAATCATGATGAAAATAAAGTATTTTAAAAAAAATTTTTTAAGCATTTTCCTTCTCCAGGAACTTCTTCAGTTCACATGCTGCACAGACATCCATAGGAGGCTTCACATTGCGAACATTTTCAACAGGGCTGGAATTCTTTTTCTTGGCGGTGTAGTTCCTCACCTTCAAATAATTTGCGACATTTAGATTGGCTCCAGACTTGCGAATAGCAGCAAGGCGACGGATATTGGCTACACGAGGAGGCTTACCGATCGCACGAGTCAAGTTGTTTCTCGCACGTTCCATTTCAACCTCAAAAGCCTCCTTTGCTATCGCCTTGACAGCCGCCTTTTCCACCAGCTTGGATTCACGAGCCAACTTCTTCGCCACTTTCTCTTCTTCTTTTTTGGCCTCCTTCTCCGCTTTGAGAATAGCCTTTTCCTGCTCCTTGGATGCCTTTAAGAAGAGCTTTTCCTCAGCTTTCTTATTTTTGTTTACTTTGCGAGTGGCGCTATTCTTTTTCGCCTTTTTCTGTTCAGCCATCGCTTCCTTGAGTAGCGCCTTCGCCTCCTGCTCAGCCTCCTTCTGTTTCGCACGCACAGCGGCTGCAGCAGCTTTCGCGGCCTGTTTTGCTTCCATCTTAATGGCCTCGCGCTCTACAGCCTTTGCCATCACCTTATCAAAAAAAGCATCTTCATTGAGTTGCTGGCGACGAACCTTGACAAGTCCAAGAATTTCGGCACCTGTGGGTTTACGTCCTAAACGCGCCGTAAGATTTCTCTTCGCATTGTTCTGATTCTTCTTAAATTTCAGGGCTGCTTCACTCAATTGTTTTGTGTTTCCTTCCGTGTTCATTACTAAAAAAGATATAGATTTTAAATTTCTTAATCAGGCCCATAAGGAGGTGTACGTGATTCAGGTACATCTGTATTCGATTCAGTATACGTTGGATTTTCAATTAGAATATTCTTTACCTTCTCAAGCAAAGATAGAGTACTTACATTTGTTGTACTTGTTTGTCTAGGAGAAGTTGATTTCATCTTGTATTGAAAAGCGGGTGGGAATGTATTCACTGACTTAATATAGCCTTTCTGAAATGGGTTCTTGTTTCGCTCAGAATCCTTTACTTTCCATTGTCTCTTTTCATAGTCGGGTTCAGGTTTAATTTCCTGTGAAGCCTTTGCTAGTTCTTCGTCATCAAGAATATAACATTCTTCTTTGTGTTCTGATAATGACATTTTTCTACCTACAACCGGTCATGGAAAACAATCAAATTTTATAGCGCAGTTGCGCGTAAAACGAAGTAAAAGCGGCAGTTGCGCGTATATCGTAGTGTATCGAAGTAAAAGGCGCAGTATAAAAGTTGAAAAGCAAAAATCATAGTAAAGTAGTTAACCTAACTCATGTCATATTCATTAGTCATTGTAGAATCACCCGCCAAATGCCAAAAGATTCAGGGATTTCTTGGACCAGGTTGGAAAGTCATTGCGACAATGGGCCATATTCGTGCGCTAGAGGAAACACTTGATGCCGTGGGTATTGACAGAGATTTTGAACCACGGTATCAGTTTCAAAAGGAGAAAGCAAAGGCGATTGCGGGTATTCGTGAGTCTGCAAAATCGGCGAAAACTATTTATCTTGCTTCAGATGATGATAGAGAAGGTGAAGCCATTTCCTTTTCCGTGGCTGTGCTACTCGGTCTTGATATCTCAAAAACACCACGTGCAGTGTTTCATGAAATCACAAAGACAGCTGTTACACAAGCTATCCAGAATCCTCGACGAATTGATATGAATCGTGTAGACGCTCAACAAGCACGAGCTGTTCTTGATATGCTTGTTGGATTTACAATTAGTCCTTTGCTATGGAAGTATGTTGGACCTGCTTTATCTGCAGGAAGATGTCAAACTCCTGCTTTGCGTCTTCTTGTAGATAGGGAAAAGGAAATTAGTGGATTCCAAGTGAAAACAAGCATGATTGTGTCTGGGAATTGGTGTTCAACAATTGGTAAGAAACAGATTCAATTTTCAGCGAAACTCTTTGATGAATTGGAGGATGAAGAGTCGGCTTTGAACTATCTGGAAAATATTCATTCAGACACAGAAGGCATAATTACATCAACAAAAACAGTGCCTCGCACTGAATCTCCACCGAAGCCCCTCATTACAAGCACTCTTCAACAGGAAGCAAGTGCTTTGTATGGTATTCAGCCAAAAACCACGATGAAATCTGCTCAGCGCCTTTATGAAAGTGGTTATATTACGTATATGAGAACAGATAGCGCTATTTTATCACAGGAAGCTGTTCAGGAAGCTCAGAAGTGGGTTCTCGCAGCTTTTGGAAAGGAGTACATTGGATCTGTTGCGCAAGGCCAGCAAACGAAGAAGGTGGAAAATGCACAAGAAGCACACGAAGCTATTCGCCCAACGCACATTTCCACGGAACAACTTCCTGACACAGAAGACTGGTCGCCCTTAGAAAAGAAGATTTACAGGCTCATTTGGCAACGCACGGTTCAGAGCACGATGAGTCCCGCAAAGCATGAGGAGCATCTTGTTCTCTTCAAGGCGAATGCAGATCCAGATGAATTTCAATGGCAAAGTGTTTGGAAGCGAACTATCTTTCCAGGATGGCGCGCAATAGGGCTATCTTCTGTGAATCTCGATTCAGATTCTGATGATAAAACAACAGATGGGCTCTGGTCTCTTGTTACAAAACTCAAGGAGGGTGACAAGGTGAACTGGATAGATCTCAAAGCAGAACCTCATGAAACACGTGCGCCAGGACGGTATACAGAAGCAACTCTTGTTCGCGAATTAGAAAAGAAGGGTATTGGTCGTCCCAGCACCTTTGCGAGCCTAGTGGGAACAGTGCTTGAGAAGGAATACGCGAAGAAGGAGGATATTCAGGCCAAGGAAATTACAATCAAGTCTCATCATATTCAGAAACAAGGTCAATGGCCTCCTCAAGAAATATCAACGAAAAAGAAGGTGGGTGCAGAAAAGCAGAAACTTGTTCCTTCTGCGCTTGGAATATCCGTCCATGACTTCTGTATTCGTGAATTCCCACATCTCTTTGACTATTCCTTTACAAAAAAAATGGAGGAGAGACTTGATGCTATAGCAGAGGGTGATGAACAATGGAAACAGGTGTGTCGTGATACATGGACTTCTTATAAGGAAAAATACAATACACTGAAATCGGCCAAGGGAGAGCAAGTGAAGGCGGCGAAGGAGCGTATTCTCAGTCCAAATATGAAAGTAATTCAGACAAAAAAGGGGCCTTTTATTCTACGAGATGACAAATTCATTGGTTGGCCTCAAGGTGTGAAGTTTGAAGAGATTACAGTAGAGCAAGCAGAACTCTTCTGTAATACGAATCACAAGGAAGAGCTACTTGGAGAATATGAAGGTAATCTGCTTTTGAAAAAGAAGGGGCCTTATGGATGGTATGTAGAATGCGGAAAGCACAGAGTTCCCTTTGAAATCGGTGATACTGTTGAGAAAATCATTGAAAAGCTGAAAGCAAAGGGTGACGCATTTCAACACACAATTGGTCCTTATGAATTCAAGAAAGGGCCCTATGGTGTTTATATGTACAAGCGAGAAGCTGCTGGTTCCAAGAAGAAGCCAGCTTTCGTGTCTATTCCAGAAGGTCTGGATCCAAAGGTTCTAACAGAAGAAGCGGCTGCGCGGATTTACAAGACAGGCCTGGAAACAAAGAAGAAGTGGAAAAAATAACATGGGGTAAATTAGAGTATGGTTTCCTTAGTCAAAGACAAATTGTTTCCGGTTTATATATTGACTTTTTTAATTTCACTCTATGTAATTTATCTCACATTTCAGCGAACAACAAGTGTAAAACGTCTTCTGCCTCAGTCATTCCTCCCTGAAGACTATGATCCAACCCCTGTCGCGCCAGAAGATAAGAAAACAATTACATGGATTATTCACATGTATCCTCCAGCCCACAATGCTGGTGCTGAATGGATGGCACATGCTATGAATAAGTATTTAATAGAAAAGCATGGCTACAAAGTAAATGTGATTGTACCTCATTTTCCTATTCGTGAGTTTGAGGGTGTAAATATCATAAAGTTTGATGAAGAGTCAAAGGTGAATCACGCAATTCGTCATTGCTCTGCTATCTTTTCTCACTTGAACTATTCCAATCATGCTGTTCTCACTGCAGCACAAGCAAAGCGTCCTTGCGTTCTTGTGATGCACAATGATTTACAGGAGCTTTTTTTGCGAAAATTCCAAACACAGATTCAAGGAGATAATCTTCATCTTGTTCACAATAGCGAGTGGATTAAGGATTTGTACAAGCATTTTGGAATGAATTCATGTGTCGTGTATCCTCCTGTGAACTGGAAAGAATACCGAGTGCCAGCATCTGAGAATCAGAGGTTTGTTACACTCATTAATTTGAATCGAAATAAGGGCGGCCAAGTGTTTACTCAAATTGCGAGAAAGATGCCTGATGTTGAATTTCTTGGTGTTGAAGGTGGTTATGATATTCAAATCAAAGATACCTCGATTCAGAATATCCAGTACATACCGAATACTCCAGTGATTCAAAATGTGTATAAGAAAACAAAAATCTTACTAGTACCAAGTCAAGAAGAGTCTTGGGGTCGTGTGGCGATAGAAGCAATGTCGTCTGGTATTCCGGTTATAGCGAATCCTACACCTGGTTTACGTGAGGCATGTGGATATGGTGGTATTTTTGTAGAACGCACAAATGTGGATGAATGGGTGCGTGTAATTCGCAAACTTCTCACGGAACAGAGTTATTACAAACAAATGAGTAAGGCTGCGTTTTCTCGAGCACAGGAACTTTATCCTGATCCACAGCTCAATAAATTTGCGTCTTGGCTTTCTGATATTGAGTGGACTGAAAGAGATTCTCAGTAAATTGTAGATGTCCTCTTCCCGTTCTCCATCTCCTCCAGGACGCAGAGATTCAGTACAGGCACAAACACCTACTGAAGCACCGAAACGATATATGAATGGCTGGAGCAGTGAGCAAGATAATTTAATGGCTGATTGGTCAGATATTGCGGGTTGTTATCGTTGGATGCATGATAGAGCAGAGAAGAAATATACTTTACAAAATATGTATATGATTATACCTGTTATTATTTTATCTACATTAACAGGTACAGCCAGTGTTGGTATCGGTAGTATTGCGGGTGACGATCAAGCAGTACAAAAATATCTGAATTTTGGTATTGGTGGTTTGAATCTTATAGCAGCAATTTTGACTACACTCAATAATTTCCTCCGTTTTGCGCAATTGGGAGAATCCAATCGTGTGGCTGGTATTGCGTGGGGCAAGTTTCAACGTCTCATAGCAGTTGAACTTGCTCTCAATCCGAATGACAGGATGGACAGCCTTGATTTTTTGAAAATCTGTAGGGCAGATTTGGATCGTCTTATTGAACAGAGCCCACCTATCCCTGATACTATTATTGCGGAATTTGAGATTGAATTTAAGGACAAGCCGAAACTCCGTCGTCCAGATATTTGCCACGGTTTGGATCATACACATGTATTTGATAGTTCTAAATCTCGTCTGAAGGATTTAACATCTGAGGCGGCTTTGATGTTGATGCACAAGAAAAAGATGTTGCGACAAGAAATTATACCCGATTTGGATCGCATGATTAGTAACGCGGTGAAGTCTAATTTTGAAAAGAAGCAAAAAGATATTGAAGATCTTATGAAAACCAATATGCCTAAAGATCAACAAGCCTATTATAAAGCAGCAGAGGCTAATTTTAGTGTTTTAATTGACCAACGAAAAAAGGCGTTAGCAGCAACAAAGGGACTTTCCAAGGTAATCGGTACTGAAAGTTTTGAAATGACAAATCCTTTGCGATCTTTAGTGGGTACATCAATAAAAGATACAGCTGTAAAACATAGAGTAATAGCACAGGAAAATCCAGATATAATAGTTACAGTACCAGAAGGAAATACTATGGCTACTGTAGAAGAGATAGCTGTGGAAGTCCCGAAAAAAATTGAAACGGTCGTCGTCCCTGAGGATAGTACAGTGACAACACAGGAAGTAAAGACAGAAGAGTAAAATGTTCGCACGAGGTGATTTTAGCTTCATCCAAGATAAGAGTACGCGTCTTATGTTGGAGGAGGCTTTTGAGACAGTAGAGAAGCTGGGTGTGTGGGAGGAGTTGAAGAGTAAGGATGTTCCTGGTGATGGTGGCTACATCTTCTCTACTCACCCTCTAGCGAAGAAGATTGCGGATGCCTGTCCTGACACGGTGGGTCACAGTGGTTCTTCTTGGGGATGGACGATGAGGCAAATTGATTATATCGCGAAGGATGGTTGGGATGCCTATGTTGCGATTTGTCTGAAGAAGGCTGCGGAGAATAATAAGACTCTTCAGGAGAACAATGACAAGTATCTGAAGCGCATCAATTCACTGGAGAGCAGGGTGTTTACTCTGGAGGACGAGGTGCGGGCGTTGAAGGCAAAGTTGGCAGCTCTTTCGAATGCGTAAAAATTGATAATTGTATATATTGTAATATTTTTTAAGTGTAAATGTTTAGAATAAATAGGATTCTTCGTTATTCAACTATTGCTCGTGGCGATTTTACTTTCATTCAAGATAAACATAGAAGGACTATGTTGAAGGAAGCTTGGGTTGCAGTGGAAAAGGCTGATGCGTGGCACGATTTGAAGAGTATTGATGTTCCAGGAGAAGATGGATTTATGTTTTCAAAGCATCCAGCGGTGAAGCGCATTTCAGAAGCACTTGTGGATACCATTGGACATTCGGGTGGAAGTTGGGGGTGGACTATGAGGCGGATGGAGTATATTGCAAAAAATGGCTGGGATAACTTTGTTGAACTTCAAAATTCTAATAATATTAATAATAATGATGAGCGCATCAATTCGTTGGAGAGCAGGGTATTTATTTTGGAGGACGAGGTGCAAGCGTTGAAGGTGAAGCTGGCTGTTCTCTCATAAACAAGAATCTAACTTCTTTAAAATATCAGGAACCTTTGCGTCATCACCAAACAGTTTCTGACGGTGATCAAGCAAGACCTTTCCACCCTTCGCAACTACAAATTGTCCACCGAGCTGAAATCCATCACCTTTCATGTTTCCAGGGGTCTGCTTTGACCGTTCATACGCTTCCTTATCCATATCGAGCAACCCATAGAAATTATCAAACATACCCTTTCTTCCAAACAGTTCCTGATAGACTATCTTATCAATTGTGTAAATAGGCCCATTCCAGAAAGAATATTTTTCAAAGGAGCGATCTGAATCACTTCCTTCACCGAAAGCCTCAAAGCTCAAACAGACAAGGCGTGCACCTTTTTCCTCATATTCCTCACGGAACTCTTCCACTAACTTGATATAAGAGCGGCAGATTGGACATCCGAGTCTGCGTAGGAAGAAAATAGCACAGGGTTTATCCGCCCACAGATCCTCAACAAGCAGGACTTTATTCGTATTCCTTGCGTTTGTGATTTGCCGTTTCGCAAATTGCGTTATCGTCATCATATCTTTTGATTTTTCTTTACTTTTGTTTAGGCTTTTGAAACTATTATCCTTTATATATTTATAAAAAATTGAAATATAATAAATTATTATATTTTTTAACGGAAATGTCTACAAATGTTTATGTTTTAAAGTGCCAAAATGGTAAACGATATGTGGGTAAAAGTAGTGATATTGAAAAGCGTTTTGAACAGCATAAAAAAGGAAATGGTTCTGAATGGACAAATAAATACAAGCCGATTAGTATCGAGCATGTATATAAGAATGTAAGTCATTTTGAAGAGGATAAGGTTGTAAAAGAAACTATGGCAAAGTATGGCATCAATAATGTTAGAGGGGGTACATATTCTTCTGTTAAATTAAATAATATTCAGAAGAACATTTTGGAGAAGGAAATTCGTGGTGCTCAAGATTCTTGCTTAAACTGTGGATCTTCTAATCATTTCGCAAAATCTTGTTATAAGTCTCATAATAGCCAATATTACGATGAAGAAGATTCAGATGATTCAGAATATTATTCTGATGATGATTATGATAATACAAAGAATTCTATTAAAAATAATTATTCTAACCAAAAGAAAACTAATACAAAAAATTATGATGACAATGAAGATTCTGATGATAGTAATGATGATGGCGATGAATGGGATGACGAAGATGAAGATGATAGCAATGATGATGGTGATGATTACTATGATTAATTAAAATCAGCATAAAGTGTATACTATATTTTAAAAAAGAAAATGAGAGGACACCCTGCATATTGGTTGACATTTGGTGTAGGTCTATTGAATAGCTACGCAAATCAAAAGAAGGAACCGCTGAAACCGGTTGAAAAATATTCTTTTTTAACAATTCAAACTGTTTTATTGAGCGTTCAATCTGATTATCTAAAGAAAGAAAAGCTGCCATCTAATTTTCCACTTAGTTTCGGAGCAACTGCAATAGTGATTGGGACCATTTACTGTTCAGGACATTTATTTGGAAATATGTTGTATGGGACTTTGAATGAGAAAATGGAATAAAATTGACTTAAGCATTTTTATATATAGTACTATATACATAAATTAATAAAATGTTCCATAGAATTATTCTTTACAATAAAAGCACAGTACTTTTCAATCTGCGACATGTGATAAAAGTAAAGGGTGTTGGAAAGAAGCTACAGCTCCTTTTCGCTTTTCCTGATGTATATGGGGTTCATTTCTTTGCTACTGGCGATGTAAGTACACAGCCTTACAAGGAGGAAATTACATTTGAAACAGAAGAAGAGGTTGTTGCCGAGATTGAAAAAATTGAGAACTTAATGAAGTAACGCTCTTAATTACACAAAGGAATGTCAAACTGTCCCATTCATCTCTTCAAAATGGATTTGCGCACTATGCAAACAGAAGTAGATTTGGAGAATGGAATTGCAGGGTCAACAATAGTAAAAAATAAGTCTAATTCTTTCTGTTCTTATCTTTATAATTTGGCCTATACAGATTGGCTTCTTATTCGTATTTGG
>JACCDY010044282.1_pt1 | contig 14128 bp, 14 predicted proteins | sample 7446391 | NCBI WGS metagenome assembly JACCDY01 (sample SAMN15323451, study PRJNA562643) | freshwater metagenome | isolation source: river surface water | place: USA:Blue River Watershed | collected 2017-08-18 | reverse complement strand
TGCGTCTTGGAAGCCATCGCGTCGAGGGTGACGTCGTTGGAGTCGTAGAGCATGATCAGGTTATCGAGGCCGAAGCGGCCGGCGAACGAAGCGGCTTCCTGTGAGATGCCTTCCTGGAGGCAGCCGTCGCCGGCGAGGCCGACCACGATGTGGTCGAAGATCTTGTGCTCCGGGGTGTTGAAGTGGGCGGCGGCCATCTTGGCGGCCACGGCCATGCCGACGATGTTGCCCGTGCCCTGGCCGAGCGGGCCCGTGGTGGCCTCGACGCCGACGGTCTCGCCGAACTCCGGGTGGCCCGGGGTCTTGGAGTGCAGCTTGCGGAAGTTCTTCACTTCCTGGAGCGGCAGGTCGAAGCCCGCGAGGTGCAGCCAGCCGTAGACGAACATCGAGCCGTGGCCGGCGGAAAGGACGAAGCGGTCGCGGTTGATCCACGAGGGGGCCGCGGGGTCGTGACGGAGGAAGCGCCCGTAGAGCACGGCGCCGATTTCGGCGGCTCCGAGCGGTAGTCCGAGGTGGCCGGAATGGCAGGCGGCCACGGCGTCCATGGAAAGGCCGCGGGCTTCGGTGGCGGCGCGGGCAAGGTCGGCGGAATGATTGAGCGACATAGACCTTATCCGTAAGGCCAACCGGGGAGGGGATTCCAGCCTTGAATGAGCCCTCCCGGCCATGCCAAATGGGTTCATGTCCGACAAAGAACTCGAAGAAGGCGGCGTGCTCCGGCTGGATTTCAAGAAACTCCGCAAAATCGCCTCCGGCGAGGCGGACGTCATCCCGGCCGTGGCCCAGGACGCCCGCACCGGCGAGGTGCTGATCCTCGGCTACGTCAACGAGCTGGCCTTGCAGACGGCCCTGCGTGAAAAGAAGGCCACGTTCTGGAGCACTTCCCGCAACGAACTCTGGATCAAGGGTCTGACCTCGGGCGACTTCCTCGAGCTCCTGGAAGTCCGGGTCAACTGCGAGCAGAACTCGATCCTCTACAAGGTCCGGCCCGCGGGGCAGGGCGCCTGCCATACCAAGCAGGACGGCAAGGCCCGGTCGGGTTGCTATTACCGTCGTCTCCGGGCGGACGGCACGCTGGAGAAGGCCTGAGCGTCAGCCTCGCGGCAAAGCCCGCAGTACCAGGTCCGTCTCGATGTCGAAGCGGATCACCAAGCGCCGTGACTGCCGGCTGAGGCGCTCCGCGCCCGGACGCGCGGCGAAACCGAGCGCCTCGAAGTCGCCGGACTTCTCCGTCAGCCGGCGCAGGGCCGCCTCGGCTTCGTCGCCCGTACGGTAGGCGAACGCGACCGTCGCGATCAGGAAGGCGCCGTCGTCGGTCTCGCCGACGGCGATCGTGGCGCTCTCCGCGGCGGCGCCCGCTTCGATCAGCGCGCCGCCGAGCCAGCGCCGCCGGGCGGCGGCCGCCAGCAGTCCTTGCGCGGGTTCCGCGTGCATCACGAGGTAGCCGTGCGGCACGCCGCGCAACTGCGTCCGGGCCAGGCCGGGCAGGGTCTTGCCCTCGTCGGGGCGCGGTGGCGCGGCGGACCTGAGGGTGGCGGCACCCTCCGGGGTGAAGCCTAAGGCGAGGGCTTCGTCATCGCCGCCCGGGATCCGCGCGAGCTCCGAACGCAGGCCGGCCCGACGACCGGGCGCCGCGAATTCCGCCAGCGCCTTGATCACCGACTCCGCCGTGCGCCGTCCGCGGGCTTCGCCCGGAAGAAGCAGGACGACCTCGCGGCTCCGCGGGTCGACGTCGAGCCGTAGTCCGCCCGGGCTCAGCCAGGCCCAGCCCGCGATCCCGCCGAGGGCGAGGGCGACGAGCAGCAGCCAGGGGCGACGCATGCCTCCGAGTCAATCCGGCCGGGGATGACGCACAAGGCGATTGCCCGCGGGCTTCTCCTGCGGGCACAAAAAAGGGCGCCGTAAGGCGCCCTTTGGGGGAGGGGGTTAATCCGAGGATTAGTAGCCGCCGCGGTCGCCGCCGCCGAAGCCGCCGGAGCGACGTTCGCCGCCGCCGAAGCCGCCGGAGCGGGGACGGTCACCACCGAAGGACGGGCGCTCTTCGCGAGGACGAGCGACGTTGACCTTCAGGGGGCGACCCATGAATTCGACGTTCTCGGTCTTGGCGATCGCATCCTGAGCGGCCTGGGCAGTGGCCATGGTCACGAAGGCGAAGCCGCGGGGACGACCCGTGAACTTGTCCATCATGACTTCCACGGAGACCACTTCGCCGCCTTGGGAGAAGTGAGCGCGGATGTCGGATTCGGTTGCGGCCCAGGGCAGGTTGCCCACGAACAGTTTGTTTTCCATATTATCTTTTGTTTGCTTGGTTTACCTACACCGCATTGCCCGTTTCCGACCTTCGGATTTCGATTTGCCGTCTTAACGACCGTCAACTCACCGGATTATTGCGGGGCTTGTCTCTTACTTTGGTTATTTTCCGAGACAAACCTGACCGCTAATGAGTCAGTTTAGGGATGCTTTCGCAAGTTTATTCACATTAGGGGTGTTCTTTCAGCCCTGCGTTGACTCCGGCAGAGAGCCAAAACACCTTGTTTTCATGCCGACCGCCGCGACGCCCGCCCAGATCCAAGGAGCTTTGGCGGCGCTCGACGGGTGGGCTGTCGTGGGAAATAAACTGGTCAAGTCTTTCACCTTCAAAGATTTCCGAGAGGCTTTGCTTTTCATCAACCAGGTCGGGGCCCTGGCCGAACGCCACGGACACCACCCGGAGATCCATAATATCTGGAATCGAGTGACCTTAGCGCTCTGCACCCATGATGCCGGCGACGTCATCACGGAGCAGGACTTGCAGCTCGCCCGTGCCCTGCAGACCCTTTCCTGACCGTGATCGAAGATCCCGCCGAAGCCCTCGACATCCTGCTCGATGAACTGAAGCGCCAGAAGTCGCTCGGGGTGCGTCGTGTCAGCGTCTCCGACGATTCCCTGGCGGCCTTGAAGGCCCTGATCGGCCCGACGGCGGCGACCCCGCCGCCCGTGGCCCAGCCCCCGGCCCGCCCCGCTCCTTCGGTCAAGCCCGCCGCCGTTCCGGTCCGTCCCGCTCCCGTCGCGGCGGCTCCCCGTCCGGCCGTGGCCGCCGTGACTCCGCCGATCCCTGACGCTCCGGTGTTCGAGCTCCCGGCCGGCACCAAGGCCGAACGCATGCGGGCCCTGCGCAGCCTGGTCGACGCCTGCGTCGAGACCCGCAAGCACCTCGTCGCCCCGCATCGTCCGCTGCTCGGCCATGGCTCGCTCGACGCCAAGGTCGTCTTCGTCGGCGAAGCCCCCTCGCTCGAGGAGATGGACGCCGGCCAGGCTTTCGCGGGCGCATCCGGCGAACTGCTCCAGAAGATCCTCGCCGCCGCCGCCTTCGGGCCCGCGGATTATTATCTGCTGCCCGCCATGGTGTGGCGGCCGGAGCCCCCGACCGCCTACGGCAAGCGCCCGCCGACCGCCCGCGAGCTGGCCTTCAACCTGCCCTACGTGCGCGCCCAGATCGACATCGTCGCCCCGCGCGTGGTGGTGGCCCTCGGCGCCCAGGCCTTCGAGACCCTGCACGGCCGCACGCCCAGCATCACGCTGGCCCGCGGGCAGTGGTTCGAATTCGGCGGCGCGCCGTTGCTGCCGACGTTCCACCCGAACTATCTGCTGCATACGCCCAGCGCCTCCGCCAAACGGACGGTCTGGGAGGATTTCCTGCTCCTGATGGAGAAGCTCGGGATGCCGGTCAGCGAGAAGCAGCGCGGCTACTTCAAGGCCGCCTGAGCCTCAGCGCACGGAGTCGTTCAGGCGGCTGAGCGGGAACGTCAGCACCACGGAGTTGCGTCCGCTGGCCTTGAGGGCCTTCCGCCGCTCGGCCGGCAGGTCCGCCTGGGTGCCCGCCACGAAACCGCAGGCGGACTGGAAGAACCCCTGGGTCTGCGTGGTGAGCGCGACGAGCTTCCTGGCGCCGAGCTGCTTGGCGCGCCGCTTGGCGAACTCGACCAGCTTCCGGCCGACGCCGCGCCCGTGGTAGAAGGGTTGGACGTACACCGCGCCGAGCTCCATGGCCTTGCCGCCCGGATAGGGGCGGAGCGCCGCGCAGCCGATGATGCTGTCGTCGATCTCGTACACGTAGAACTCCCCGAAGGACTGTTCGATCTGCTGCCGCGTGCGCGCGACGAGCGCGTCCGTCTTGGCGCCGTGCTTCGCGAGGTTGTAGAGGGCCTGGGCGTCCTTCTTCTTCGCCTGCCGGATGCGGTCGTAGTCGTTGGCATGGACCATCGTGCCGAGGCCGACCTTGTCGAAGATCTCGGTCAGCAGGCAGCCGAAGACCCTTCCGTCGAGGATGTGCGCGCGCGGGACGTCCTCGTCGAGGGCCTTGGCGGCCTGCACGGCCTTGCTCCGGATCCGCGGGTCGAGCTTGGCGGACTTGTCCGCGAGCAGCCGCTTGAGGTCGTCTTCCGGGAGGTTGAGCTGCACGACGCCGTTCACCTGCAGGCCGCTGCACGGCGTGAGGTAGATGAGCTTCGACGCGCCCAGCGCCACGGCCAGCTCCATGGCGAGGTGGTCGCTGTTGACGCGCAGCGACTGGCCTTCGCGGTCGCACACGATGGGCGTGACGAGCGGGAGGATGTCCTGCGAGAGCATGGACTTCAGGATGGCGGCGTCGACCTTCTCGACCTTGCCGGTGTAGAGATGGTCCACGCCCTTGAGCCGGCCGATCTTGGTGGAGCGGACGGCGTTGGTGATGGCGCAGCGCAGGCCCGCCTGCGAGAGGTTCTCGAGGACCGACTGCGAGACGAGGGCCGAGGCTTCGCGGGCCAGCGACATCGTGGCGGCGTCGGTCGGGCCTTCGCCCTGGATGTCGGACAGCGCGATGTTGTGCTCGCCGGCCAGGCCCACGAGCTGCTGGCCGATGCCGTGCACGAGCACGACCTTGATCGCCAGGCTGCGCAGGACGGCGATGTCGGTGACGATGTTGGCGAAATTCTCGTGCGAGACGATGGAGCCGTCGACCGCGATGACGAACACGTGGTCGCGGAACATCGGGACATACCGGAGGATCCCCCGGAGGTCGGTCGGCTTCATCGCGCGTTCACGCTGGCTGGACATGCCCAATCCTTATGGACTCCCCGCGGGGCGGGGCAATACTGATGACGCATGCCCAAGCCGCCCCGAGCCCGCCGCGAGCCGGCGCCGCCCGAACTCCGGGAGGCGGTCGACGCCTACCTGGCCCATCTGTCCCTGGAGCGCGGCGCGGCGAAGCTCACCGTCGAGGCCTATGAGGCCGACCTGGCGCGGTTCGCGGCCCACTGCGCCCGCGCGGGGCGGACGAACTGGACCGAGGTCAGCCTGGCGGACGTCGACGCGTGGACGCGGGTGCTCGACCGGAAGGGCCACGCGGCGGCTTCGCTGGCGCGACGGCTCTCCGCGGTCCGCTCCTTCTCGGCCCACCTCGTCCGCGTCGGCCTCCGCCGGGATGATTTCACCGAGCTGGCCCGCGGGCCCAAGCTGCGGCGCAAGCTGCCCGGGATGATCAGCGCCGCCGAGGCCGCCTTGGTCGTCTCGGCTCCCGATACGTCGACCCCGCAGGGCCTCCGCGACCGCGCGATGCTCGAGCTGATGTACGGCTCGGGCCTCCGCATCTCCGAGCTCTGTTCGCTGGAGATCCAGGCCCTCGACGCGGAGTCGGGGCTCGTCCGCGTGACGGGCAAGGGCTCCAAGGACCGCATCGTCCCGGTCGGCGAGACCGCGCTCGCCGCGCTGCAGGCCTACCTCCGGGCGGGCCGGCCGAAGCTGACCCGGTCCCGGACGGGCAGCGCGCTCTTCCTCAGCGCGCGCGGGGTGGCGATCTCCCGGAAGACTTTCTGGCTCGGGGTGAAGCAGGCCGCCCGCCGCGCCGGCGTCGCGGTGCCGGTGAAGCCGCACCTGCTGCGCCACGCCTTCGCGACGCACCTGCTCGAAGGCGGCGCGGACCTGCGCTCGATCCAGGAGATGCTCGGCCATGCCGACATCGCCACGACGCAGATCTACACCTCGGTCGACCGCACGGCGTTGTCCGACGCCCACCGCCGCCATCACCCGCGCGGCCGGGGGAAGGGGCTTTAACCGACGAAGAGGATGAAGAGGCCGCCGAGGATCGAGGCCGCCGTCAGGACGCCGATCAGGAAGCGGGCGCCGAAGGACACCTCGAGGGGCGCGAACTCGGTCTCGTCCTCGGTCGGCCGCGCCACCGCTTCGCGGAGCAGCGAGAAGTAGTAGTGGATGCTGATGGCGACGCCGATCAGGGCCGCGCCGAGGATCCACCAGAGCTTGGCGGCCACGAGGAGCACGAGCACGAGCAGCTTGGCGATGAAGCCGACGGAGGGCGGGATGCCCGCGAGCGAGCCGATGCCGAAGCCGAAGGCGCCGGCGAGCAGCGGGGAGCGGCGCAGCAGGCCGCGCAGCGCGAGCTGCGGGCGGCGGTGGTCTTCGAGCGCCGGCAGGGCGACCAGCGCCTGCGCGGTCAGGAAGGTGCCGGCGAGGTAGGCGAGGAGGTAGATGACGACGACCTGCTCGGCGTCATAGCCGAAGGCGTCGGCCCCGGGGGCGACCAAGGCGACGGTGACGGCGGCGAGGATGAAGCCGGCATGGGAGACGCCCGAGAGCGCCAAGGTGCGCTTGACGTCCGTGGAAGCGAGCGCGCCGAGGTTGCCGGCCAGCAGCGTCAGCAGCGCCGCGACGCCGAGCAGGGGCGCGAGCTTCGGCGCCAGCGGCGCGAAGGGACCCGTCGCGAGCAGGACGAGCGTGAAAGCGCCCGCGGCCTTGGAGGCGGTGCCGAGGAAGGCCGTGGTCGGCGTCGGGGCTCCCTGGTAGACGTCGGGGATCCAGGCGTGGAAGGGGAAGGCGCCCAGCTTGAAGGCGACGCCGCCGAGGATGAGCGCGACCCCGGCCAGGGTGAGGGGCGAGACCGCGCCGGCGGCCGCCTGGACGGCCAGCGCCTGGCCGATCTGGGTGAATTCGAGGGAGTCCTTCACGCCGGGCACCGCTCCCAGCGAACCGTAGACGAGCACGATGCCCATCAGGAGCAGCGCGGAACTGAGTCCGCCCGCGACGAGGTACTTCACGCCGGCTTCCAGCGAGGCTTCGCTGCGACGCAGGTAACCCACGAGGACGTAGAGGCCGACGGCGGCCGTCTCGAGGCTGAGGAAGAACGTGACGAAGTGGTTCGACTGCGCGAGCAGCATGAAGGCCGCGGTCACGACCAGCAGGACGTGGTGGTAGTCCGCCACGGCGGCGTCGCGTTCGCGGAGGAAGCGTCCGGCCAGGAGGCTCGTCAGCAGGGCGGACAGCAGGAACACGGCGCGCACGCCCGCGGTCGGCAGGTTCTGGCGCAGCAGTCCGGAGAACGAGCTGACCTCAGGGGAGACCGACCAAGGTCCGGCGCAGAGCGCCATGATGGTCACCAGGATCAGGCCGGCCCGGGCGGTGCCGGGAATCAGGGCGCGGAGTGCCTTGGGCAGGAACATGGCCTGCAGCAGGCACAGCAAGGCGAGCCCGCCGACGGCGAGCTCCGGCAGGATCGTCGGCCAGTCGGTCGCGCGGGGGGCGAGGACCTTGAAGGCGAGGTCGATGTCAGCGAGGAAAGGGGTCATCGGACGGGAAGGGTCAGCGTTGGGCGGGGACGGTGGCGGCGGGCTTGGCGGCGGGCTTCACGGCCTTGCCGGCTTGCTGGGAGAAGGTCGTGATGCCGGCGGCGACGGGATTGACGGACTTCGTGACCAGCGAGGGGACGAAGCCGATGGTCAGCGAGGCGAGCAGGAGCACGCCGGCGGCGAAGCGTTCGGTCCAGCCGAGGTCGCCGAAGGGGGCCGAGGCGAAGCGCCGTTCCAGCGCTTCGGACGAGGGGCCGAAGAACGTCGCGGCGGTGGCGCGCAAGGCGTACACGGCGGAGATCACGACGGTCGTGGCGACGAGGGCCTGCAGCCACAGGGGCTGCGCGCGGAGGGCGAGGAAGACGCCGATCTCGCCCCAGAAGTTGCCGAAGCCTGGCAGGCCGATCGAGGCCATGGTCGCGGCGACGAAGAACGCGGCGAGGACCGGGGCGCGCGTGGCGAGGCCGCCGAGCTCGTCGAGCCGGTAGGTGCCGGCGCGCGTGCGCACGGCGTTGGCGAGGAGGAAGAGCGCCGCGCAGGACAGCCCGTGGGCGACCATCAGGAAGGCGGCCGCGTCGAGGCCGTCGGCCTGGCCGGAGACGCCGCAGACCCAGATGCCGAGGAAGACCGGACCCATGTGCGCCACGGAGCTCCAGGAGAGCAGCTGCTTGAGGTCCCGCTGCGCCAGGCAGATCAGCCCGACGACCACGACGTTGGCCACGGCGAACCAGAGGAACCACGTGCCGAGGGCGCCGCCGGTGATCCGGAGGCTGCTGAGGCCGATGAGGATGATGCCGTACAGGCCGAACTTCTTGAGGGCGCCGGCGTGCAGCATCGCCACCGGGGTCGGGGCGGCGGAATAACCCGGCGCCGCCCAGGAGTGGAAGGGGAAGAGCGAGGCCAGCGTGCCGAAGCCGAAGAGCACGAGGGCGCCGGCCGCGGCCGGCACGGACGCGGCGTTCTGCAGCCCCTGCGCGACGTTCTCGAAGGTGGCGGCGCCGTAGCCGACGCCCGCGGCGTCGACGGCGACGAGGATGCCGGCCAGCGCGGCCATCGCGCCGACGGTCAGGTAGACGGCCATCTGCATCGCGGCCGGACGACGGCCTTCGCCGCCCCAGAAGAGCGTGAGGATGAAGGTGGGGATGAGCGCGAACTCGTGGAAGAAGTAGCTGCCGACGACGTGGTTCGTGCCGAAGACGCCCAAGGTGCCGCCGAACATGAAGAGGATGAGGCCGAGGTAGGTGTTACGGCCTTCGACTTCCTGGTCGAGGGCCTTGACGCCGGCGGCGAAGCCGACGAGCGAGGTCATGGCCAGCAGCGGCGCGGAGAGGCCGTTCAGCGCGAAGCCGAAGCCCCAGAAGCCCGCGGACTGGAACTGGGCGGCCGTCGTGCTTTCCCGGCACCACAGGACGAGGAGCCAGGGACCGAGCACGGCGGGCAGGGCGAAGCCCCCGAAGGCGAAGCCCGAGGCGAAGCTGCGAGGGAGCTGGCGTCCGGCGAGCAGGATCAGGCCGACGACGACCGGGGCCGTGACGGTGAGCGCGAGGAGCGTGGCGGGAGAGAATTCCATGGATTAGCGGGCGATGAGGAACCAGGCCAGGCCGAGGGTGCCGAGCACGATCCAGAGCGCGTAGGCGCGCGCCTGGCCGCGGTGGAAGGACCGGCCGGTGAGGAAACCGAGGACGGCCGGCACGCCGCCGCCGAGCCAGCGCACGGCGACGCCGTTGATCAGCAGGAGGTCGAGGAAGGCGATGAACTCGGCGAGGCGACGCTGCACGGCGTCGACGTACCAGCGGTACGCGCCGTCCATCCAGCGGTGTTCGAGGAGATGGTAGGCGCGCGGCGACACGACGCGCAGGGCGTCGTCGCCCCGGACGGCGCCGTAGAACTTCAGCGCGCCGAAGAAGCCGATGAAGAGCGAGAGGAGACCGACGATCGTCGAGGGGGCGGTGAGGTGGAAGGCGATCGCGTCGAGCGCGCCCTTGATCGGCTGCAGCGAGCCGGCCGGCAGGAGGGTCGAGGCGAGGAAGCCGCCGGCGACCGAGTAGACCAGGCCGAGCACGACGAGCGGCACGGTCATCGTCCACGGCGATTCGTGCGCGTGGGCGGCGTCCTCGGAGTTGGCTTCGCCGAGGAAGACGAGGCGGATCATCCGGCCGCTGTAGAGGCAGGTGGCCAGCGCGGCGAGGGAGAGGAAGGCGAAGATCGCGAGGCGGCCGTCGTGGTAGGCGGCCTCGATGATGGCGTCCTTGGAATACCAGCCGGCGAGGAAGGGCACGGCGCAGTTCGACAACGTGGCGGCGATGAAGGCCGCGGCGGTGACCGGCATCTTCTTCAGCAGGCCGCCCATCTTGAGCATGTCCTGCTCGTGGTGGCAGCCGTGGATGACGGAGCCGGCGCCGAGGAACAACGTGGCCTTGAAGAACGCGTGCATGGCCATGTGCAGGAGCGCGAGCTCGGGATGGCCGAGGCCCAGGGCGCAGCCCATGATGCCGAGGTGGGCGAGGGTCGAGTAGGCGAGGGACTTCTTGATGTCGGTCTGCGCGAGCGCGCACAGGCCGGCCAGCGCGGCCATGCCGGCGCCGGAGACCGCGATGAAGCCGAGGACCTCGGGCGCGAGGAGGAAGCTCACGCGGGCCATGAAGTAGACGCCGGCCGCCACCATCGTGGCGGCGTGGATGAGGGCGGAGACCGGCGTCGGGCCGGCCATCGCGTCCGTGAGCCAGACGTGCAGGGGGAACTGGGCGGACTTGCCGAGGAAGCCGCACATGAGCAGGGCGCCGACGGCCGCGGGGATGGTCTTGGCGGCGGCCGCGTGGTCCTTGAGCGCGGCGAAGTCCAGCGTGCCGTAGAGCGACAGGCACATGGCGATGCCGAGGATGAAGCCGAGGTCGCCGACGCGGTTGACGATGAAGGCCTTCTTCGAGGCGGCGGCGGCGAAGTCCTTGTCGAAGTAGTGGGCGATCAGCATGTAGGAGCTGAAGCCGACCAGCTCCCAGAAGACGAAGGTCATGAGCAGGTTGTCGGCGACGACGATCCCCAGGATGGAGAACATGAAGACCGAGAGGCCGGCGAAGAAGCGGCCGCGGGCCGGGTCTTCCTTCATGTAGCCGACGGAGAAGAGGTGGATCCACGCGGCGACGAACGAGACGACGAAGAGCATCAGGCGCGCGTTCGCGTCGAGGAGGTAGCCGAAGCCGAGGCTGACGCCGCCGAACTTCGCGAGCTCGACGTGCCAGCGGACGTCGGTACCCTGGCCGAGCACCCAGAGCGAGAGGAGGGCGATGGCGAAGGCGGCCGCGGTCGAGAACCACGCGGCGAAGCCGCCGGCCCGGCGCAGGAAGAGCGCGGAGAACGCCGCGGCGCCCAGCGGCAGGAACAGGATCCAGTGGACGACGGACGAAAGCATGTCGGAGGGCATCGGAAAAAGCTCAGTCGCGGAGGGTCGTCAGGGCGTCGGACTGCACGGTGCCGCGCTTGCGGAACAGGGCCACGATCAGGGCGAGGCCGACGGCCACCTCGGCGGCCGCGACGGTGATGACGAAGAAGACGAGCACCGCTCCGTCCATGGTGCGGTTGAAGCGCGAGAAGGCGACGAGCGCGAGCGTGGCGGCGGCCAGCATGAGCTCGAGGCACATGTAGACGACGAGCAGGTTGCGGCGCACGAGGACGCCGGTGAGTCCCAGCACGAACAGGAGCCCGGCGAGGAGGAGATGGTGGGCGAGGGCGGTGTTTTCCATGGCGGCGGCCTCAGGCTTGGTTCTCGGGGTTGTCCTTGCTCAGCGAGACGACGCCGACGAGGGCGACGAGGAGCAGGAAGCCGGCGATCTCCAGCGGGAGCAGGTATTTGGTGTAGAGCAGCCGGCCGAAGGCCTTGGCGGCGGTCGCGAACTCGGCCGGATTGGCCGTGAGTTCCGGCGGGGTGGCGCCGGCTTTGGTCGTGGCGACGGCCCCGGACCAATGGAAGAGCCAGACGACGCCGGCGGCCAGGAGGAAGAAGACCGCCAGACCAAGGGCCGCCGTCTTCCAGGGGTAGGCGCCCTCCGGATCCTCGGTGTCGAGGAGCATGATGATGAAGAGGAAGAGCACCATCACGGCGCCCGCGTAGACAAGCACCTGCAGGACGCCCAGGAAGTAGGCGTCGAGGAGGAAGAAGTCGGCGGCGACCCCGACCAGGGCGAGGATCATCCCCATGGCGGAGGTCACGGCGTTGCGGCTGATGACCAAGAGGAGGGCCGCCCCGAGGGTCAGGGCAGCGAAGAAAATAAACAGGCCGTCCGGCATGGGTGGCAAGGTAGGTCGGGGGTGGGTATTGGAAAGGAGAAAACGCCCCTAAACGCCCTTTTTGCCACTTTATGGGGGTCATTAGCCCGCCGACCCCTTGGCAGGCTTAATTATGACCGAAAACAATCAAATACTCAAAGTGGCCGGTGTCGCCGCATGACACAGGTGGGGTGCCGGGCAATGACCTCCCCGGCGTCGAACCGCCCGCTCCAGTCCGGGAAAAAGGCATCCGCCTCCGGCTCCATGTCCACATGGGTGAGGATCAGCTCGGCGCACCAAGGGAGGGCTTCGGCGTACAGCGCGGCCCCGCCGGCCAGGAAAAGGGTCTTGCCCGGTTCGACCTGCGCGGCCTCCCGCCAGTCCCGCGCGACGGTCACGCCGGGCGCGCTGAAACCGGACCGGCTGAGCACGACGGTGGTGCGTCCCGGCAGCGGCCGGCCGATGGATTCGTAGGTCTTGCGACCCATGAGCAGGACGTGGCCCATGGTCGTCGCCTTGAAGAAAGCAAAGTCCTCGGGGATGCGCCAAGGGAGCTGGTTGCGCAGGCCGATGCCGCGGTTGCGGGCGACGGCGGCGATGGCGATGAGCGGTCGGCCGAGGTCCACGAAGTCAGATGGCCACGGGCGCCTTGATCGCCGGATGCGGGTCGTAGCCTTCGACGCGGATGTCCTCGAACTTGAAGGCGAACAGGTCCTTGACCTCCGGGTTCAGCAAGAGCCGGGGCAGGGGACGCGTCTCGCGCGAGAGCTGCAGTTCGACCTGCTCCAGGTGGTTGGAATAGATGTGCGCGTCGCCGAAGGTGTGCACGAAATGCCCCGGTTTCAGGCCGGTGACCTGCGCGATCATGTGCGTGAGCATGGCGTAGCTCGCGATGTTGAACGGCACGCCGAGGAAGAGGTCCGCGCTGCGCTGGTAGAGCTGGCAGCTGAGACGCCCGTCCGTCGAGACGTGGAACTGGAAGAGGGTGTGGCAGGGGGGCAGGGCGACCTGGTCGGCCTCCTCGGGGTTCCAGCCGGTGACGATGAGACGTCGGCTCGAGGGGTTGCGCCTGATCTCCTCGACGACGCGCCGGATCTGGTCGACGCCGTCGGGCGCATAGGTGCCGTCGGGCCGGCGGGTGGCCCCGAAGTTGCGCCATTGGTGACCGTAGACGGGGCCGAGGTCCCCTTCGGACCGGCCGAACCGGGCGCATTGCTCCGCGGTGGCCCACTCGTTCCAGATGGTGACGCCGCGTTCGGTGAGCCAGGCGTTCTGGGTGCTGCCCGAAAGGAACCAGAGCAGTTCGTGCGTGATGGACTTGAGGTGGACCTTCTTCGTGGTCACGAGCGGGAAGCCCTCCGCGAGGTCGAACCGCAGCTGCGCGCCGAAGATGCCCAAGGTGCCCGTGCCGGTCCGGTCGCCCCGGATTTCTCCGTGCTGCCGGACGTGGCGGAGCAGGTCGAGATAGGCCTTCATGGGTCTCGGTTATTCGCCGGAAAGCCCCCGCCGCAACACGGAAAGGCGAACCTTTCGCCCTTGCCTACCCGCCCTCCGGAAGGCACCCCTGTGAGACAGCCCACATGAGCGAAAAGCCTGACCTCAACGCCATCTCCCACGCCCTCCACGCGGTCCGCAAGGAGAAGCTCGCCCTCCTCCGCGCCGCCGGCGAAGACCCGTACCGCGCGGAGTGGGACCAGACCCATGTCTCGAACGAATGCGCGGCCCTCCTGCCCGAGGGCGTCGAGGAAGGTCCCGAGGTCTCCGTCGCCGGCCGCATCGTCGCCCTGCGCGTCATGGGCAAGGCCAGCTTCGTCAAGCTCCTCGACCGCGGCGGCGTGATCCAGACGTACTTCACCCGCGACGCCCTGGGCGACGCCTACGACGCCCACTTCAAGAAGCTGGTCGATTCCGGCGACTTCGTCGGCGTCCGCGGCCGGCTCTTCCGCACCAAGACGGGCGAGGTCACCGTGCGCGTGTCCGCCTACAAGCTGGTCTCGAAGTCCCTCCGCCCCCTGCCCGAGAAATGGGCCGGCCTGACCGACGCGGAGAAGATCTACCGCCAGCGCTACCTCGACCTGGTCGTCAACGAGGAGTCCCGCCGCCGCCTGTTCATCCGCAGCCGCGTGGTCGAGTCGAGCCGCCTCTTCCTCTGGAGCCGCCAGTTCACCGAGGTCGAGACGCCCGCCCTGCACGCCATCGCCGGCGGCGCCGCGGCCCGCCCGTTCGAGACGCACTCCAACGCGCTCGACTGCGACTTCTACCTGCGCATC
>JACCDY010902454.1_pt1 | contig 14134 bp, 13 predicted proteins | sample 7446391 | NCBI WGS metagenome assembly JACCDY01 (sample SAMN15323451, study PRJNA562643) | freshwater metagenome | isolation source: river surface water | place: USA:Blue River Watershed | collected 2017-08-18 | reverse complement strand
TGAGATGGGTGATACCACCAACACCTACACGGTGTTGTTGGCTTTTATGACTGTGCTGCTTCGAGTGCCGAGTCGCTTGGTGGAAATCATGCCGATTGCTGGTTTGATTGGCGGTATTTATGTGATGGCCAATATGGCAGCTCAGTCTGAATACACCATCTTGCGAGTTGCGGGCTTAGACACACGCAAATCTCTAAAAACTTTGATGAAGATTGCGATTCCCATTGCCCTCTTAATTCTGTTGATGAGCGAAGTGGTGGGCCCCTTTAGCGAAGGCATTTCCAAAAATGTTCGCTTAAGCGCCCTCAATCAAGGCAAGGAAGTTTTGGAATTTCGCTCTGGTGCCTGGATCAAAGATAAATTGCGCGGCAATGACGGTAAAGGCGAAGTTCAAAAAGGCATTCGTTACATCAATGTGGGCTCACTAGAAACCAATGAGGTGATTCGTGGCTTTAGGATGTATGAATTCGATGATCAATATCGTTTATTACTGAGCCGTACAGCGGAAACAGTTCGATTTGTCGGCAATGGTGTGTGGCGTCTGAATAAAGTGACTGAAACAAGATTTACTGAAGTATCGGGAGCTAACCGTCTAGACCCTAGCTTTTCAACCCAAATCAAGAAAACCGATAGCTTAGACATTGAAACCGAAGTAAGCCCTGAATTATTGAGTGCCTTGTTGATCAAGCCTGATCGTTTATCGATTATTAATTTATTTGGCTACATCAATCATCTTCAAGAAAACAAACAAGACTATCAACGCTATGCCATCTCGTTTTGGAAAAAAGTGATTTATCCATTCACCATCTTGGTGATGTTGGCACTGGCTTTGCCTTTTGCTTATTTGCAGACTCGTTCAGGGGGTATTGGCTACAAAGTGTTCGGCGGAATCATGTTGGGCATCAGTTTCCAGTTGTTCAATAGCCTCTTCTCCCATTTGGGATTATTGGGAGAGTGGCCGGCCTTTATCAGCGCCATCACACCCGCTCTGATTTACTTCTTACTGGCCATTGCTGGCATTCGTTGGGTGGCGAAAACCTAAATTTCTATAAATAATATAGAATCGTTTTAATATACGATTTATTACATATAGGAATTCAAGGTCATGAACCTTCATCAATTTAAGTTTGTTCGCGAGGCGGTTCGTCAAAACTTCAACCTGACTGAGGCGGCCAAAACTTTATTTACCTCTCAACCTGGGGTGTCTAAAGCCATTTTGGAACTAGAAGATGAGTTGGGCGTTGATATTTTCCGTCGTCACGGCAAACGCATACGCAATTTGACCGAACCAGGTAAGCGAATACTCACATCTATTGAAAGAATTTTGATGGAAGTGGAAACCTTAAAGCGAGTGAGTAAAGATTTTGCCGCCCAAGACCAAGGTAACTTTGTGATTGCAACCACTCATACGCAAGCAAGGTATGCATTACCCAAAGTATTGACCGAATTCACCAAACGTTTCCCCAAAGTACGCGTGAGCATTCAACAAGGTAGCCCACTTCAAATTGCCGACATGTTGCTCAATGATCAAGCGGATATCGCAATTGCCACTGAGGGCATCGCGGGCATCGAAGGATTACTCGCTTTACCGGGATATCAATGGCAGCATGTGATTGCGGTTCAACCAGAACATCCCTTGCTGACTAAAAAGAATATTTCCTTAGAAGATTTAATTGAATACCCCATCATCACTTACGATGAAGCATTTGCGGGTCGAAGCAAAATTGATAAAGCCTTTGCCAGCAAAAACCTAAAACCTGATGTGGTGTTAGAAGCCATCGATGCCGACGTGATTAAGACCTATGTGGAAACTGGTATGGGAGTGGGCATTGTGGCCGGTGTTGCTTATGACGCTGATCGTGATCGCAATTTGCGGGTGATTCCTGCAGGGCATTTATTTGGCAACAATGTCACGAAGATTGCCGTCAAACAAAATGCTTATTTGCGCTCGTTTGTGTACACCTTCATTGAATTGTTCTCGCCCACCCTCACTCGCAAACTGGTCGATCAGGCGATGCTAGGGGAAACCGTGGATTATCAAATTTAATCAAGCACAAAAAGTAATGCTGACTTTTTATGATTTTGGTGATTCAGTGATTTCATAATGAGCACCTGGGTACTGAGCCAACTGCTCAACCAAATAAGGCATGATGGCTTGCATTGTGTCCTTTAGAACCCACGGTGGGTTGATCACAAACAAACCGCTGCCCAACATGCCAAAGCCTTTTTCATCGGGCTCTTGAACCGTGATGGAAATATTCAAGGTCTTTTCTGATAATTCATTTAAGGCCTCAATCATGTTTAGGTGATCGCCACGGCTTAGGATGGGATACCAAATCACATAAACACCCTCAGCAAATCGTTTTAGACCTTCCTCAAGAGCCACGATGACTTTCTGATAATCCGATTTGATTTCATAGGGAGGATCCATAAAGATCACCGCTCGTCGTGTGGGTGGCGGTAACAAAGCTTTCAAAGATGCAAAGCCATCTGCCTTGAATACTTTTGCCTGACGATCCCCATCAAAATGCTGCTGCAAGATCTCAACATCCGTCGGATGCAATTCAAATAAACGCAGGCGATCATCCGCTCGGATGGTGCGCCGAATAACCTCAGGAGACCCAGGATACAAACTCCAGTCACCTCGAACATTACAAAGCTGCACCAACTGAATGTAGTCTGCTAGAACAGAGGGCAAATCATCTCTGTGCCATAAACGAGCAACCCCGTTTAAATATTCAGCTTTGGTATTGGCGTATTCAGAATCTAAGGAATACATCCCTGCCCCCGCATGAGTATCAATCACCCAGTAGGGTTTTTCTTTTTGATTCATGTATAGCAAGATTTGCCGAAGAACACAGTGCTTCAAAACATCCGCATGATTACCTGCATGAAAAGCGTGTCGATAGGCAAGCATGTTTATGTTTGAGGAATGTCGCTGGGAAGTCTAGAGATTTAGGCTTGGTGCCGCGGGACGGACTCGAACCGTCACACCTTTTGGGCGGGAGATTTTGAGTCTCCTGTGTCTACCAATTTCACCACCGCGGCAGGCTGAATTGCTTGCAAAGTTTGCAAGCAAGACCGCTATTATGCCTCAAGTACCTTGAGAAGTGAAGAAGTGTCGTCATACCCCCATCCAGCGTCCATCAACTTCTGCAACTGTAAAGCCACTGTTTGTAAGGCTGGCATGTCTAAATGAGCCTTTTGGGCGGCGTCTTTCACCAAGAAAAAATCTTTGGCATGCAAGCGTGCCTCGATCCCCGCTTTGAAGTCGCGACTGACCATTTTGGGCCCCATCAAATCAAGCATTCGACTACCTGCCATGCCCCCAGAGATCGCTTCAAATACTTTTTGTAAATCTGCACCATTAGCAGATGCAAAACGCAAAGATTCTGCCACTCCCTGAATGGTGATGACCTGAGCAATTTGATTGCAAAGTTTTGCCACTTGACCATGACCTACACCACCAATGTGGGTAACTGCTTTGGTGTAATGCTTCACAATTTCTTTGGCTTTAGCCACATCTGCATCAGAGCCCCCCATCATCATGACCAAGGCACCCTCGCCGGCTGCCTTAGCGCCGCCGCTGACCGGGGCGTCCACAAAAGCAATGCCTTTGTTGGCCAATACCGCAGCGATGGCTTTGGCACCTTCTGGATCAATCGTGCTGTGATCCATACAGATAGCCCCTGCCTTGGCAGTTTCAATGACTGGATGTTGCCCCGCATGCAACACATCGGCCACATCTTGCGTGCTCATCACGTTGGTGATGATGAAATCAGCACCCTCAGCTGCTTGCGCAGGGGTATTGCAGGGAACAGCGCCCGCATCCACCAGATGCTTGGCTTCATTTTGAAATACCTCAGGACGTCTGGCATAAATGCGTAACTGATGCCCCGCTTTTAAAAGGAAGCCCACCATGGGACGACCCATGTTTCCTAAACCAATGAATGCAATCGTGCTCATTTTTTATTCATCCTTTTTTATGGCAAGAAAATCGTTGAACCCGTGGTTTTACGATCTTCAAGATCTCGATGCGCTTGAGCCGCATCTTGCAATTGATATTTTTGATTGATTTCAATTTTGATCTTGCCGCTGATTACTTTGTCAAATAACTCCGCAGACATGGGCTCCAACAAACTGCGATCATGGGCATAAGTCATGACTGTCGGTCTAGTTAACTTGAGAGAACCTTTGACTCCTAAGATGCCCACATCAATCGGTGGAACAGGTCCTGAAGCATTGCCATAAGTCACCATCATGCCGCGAGGCTTGATGCAATCCAAAGATTGCATGAACGTATCTTTACCAATGGAGTCATAGACAACATTCACTCCTTTGCCATTCGTCAATTCGCGAGTGCGCGCCACAAAGTCTTCTTGTTTGTACAAAATGGTGTGATCACAACCATACGATTTGGCCAGAGCAGCTTTCTCTTCTGAACCCACCGTACCAATCACAGTTGCGCCCAATAATTTGAGCCACTGCATGGCAATCAATCCCACACCACCTGCAGCGGCATGGAACAGAACTGTGTCACCCGGTTTGACTTGATAACTATCCGTGAGCAGGTATTGAACCGTGAGTCCTTGCAACATCATGGCCGCTCCCATCTCAAATGAAATGGCATCTGGCAACTTCACAACGATGTCTGCGGACATCACACGAGTCTGAGAGTAGGCTCCAGCGGGTTTACCAGCATAAGCCACCCGATCACCTACTTTGAGGTGTTTCACATTTGAGCCTACTGATTCAACAATTCCGGAAGCTTCCATACCCAACCAACCTGGTAGCGGTTGTGGGTAAACCCCTTTGCGGAAATACACATCGATAAAGTTCAGTCCGATTGCTTGATGTTGAATGCGAACCTCATCAGGGCCAGGTTCAGCCACTTCGATATCGACCCATTTCAGGACCTCAGGACCACCAACCTCCATCATTTTGATGGCTTTAGACTGAATCACACTCATGCTTGTCTCCTACTTTGATTGATTTGTTTTAGTTAATTTTTTTGGATTTTTGGGTAATCAGGTACTAATTTGCCTAAAATTACGTACTTAGCTAAATATATAGCAATTCTTCAATAAAAGTTATCCAGGGAGTATTTATGGCCGGTCATTCCAAATGGGCCAATATTCAGCATCGCAAAGGACGCCAAGACGAAAAACGCGGCAAGATTTGGACGAAACTGATTCGCGAAATCACAGTGGCAGCCAAGATGGGTGGTGGCGATGTGGCAACCAACCCACGTTTGCGCTTGGCCATCGATAAAGCCAAAGATTCCAATATGCCCAATGACAACGTCCAGCGAGCAATTGCTCGTGGCACTGGATCTTTGGAAGGTGTGAACTATGAAGAAATTCGCTACGAAGGTTATGGCTTGAATGGCGCTGCAGTGATCGTGGATGCTCTCACGGACAATCGCACGCGCACGGTGGCAGAAGTTCGACACGCATTCACCAAGCACGGTGGTAATTTGGGCAGTGATGGTTCTGTGGCTTTTTTATTCAAGCATTGTGGTCGCATGTTCTTTGCACCCGGAACCTCGGAAGACGCTCTCATGGAAGCAGCCCTGGAAGCTGGCGCGGATGACGTGATTGCTCAAGAGGATGGTTCGATTGAAGTGGTGACTCCACCTTATGAGTTTGCACAAATCAAGGATGTATTAATTTCTAAGGGTTTCACTCCAGAGTTGGGTGAGGTCACGATGCGCCCTGATACCGAAACAGATTTATCAGGTGACGATGCCATCAAGATGCAAAAACTATTGGATGCCCTAGAGGCCTTGGACGACGTTCAAGAAGTCTTTACCAATGCATCGATCGAGTAAACAATCAGTGAGTCAAATAGCTAAACAACGAGAGTATTTATGAAAATTTTAGTCGTCGGTTCTGGTGGTCGCGAACATGCCTTGGCATGGAAATTGGCTCAATCTGCAAAAGTTCAAAAAGTATTTGTGGCCCCAGGCAATGGTGGCACAGCCACTGCAGCTGCAAAAAACATGGGTATTGAAAATTTAGCCGTCACTGACTTGAATGCATTGGCGAACTTTGCTCGCGAGGAAAAGATTCATTTGACAGTGGTTGGCCCAGAAGCTCCTCTGGCCGGTGGCATTGTGGATATTTTCAGAGCGCAAGGATTGCGTATTTTTGGACCCACACAAAAAGCAGCCCAACTCGAATCTTCTAAAGATTTTGCGAAGGCCTTCATGAAGCGTCACAACATTCCTACAGCGGAATACCAAACGTTTTCAGACATCAAAGAGGCTCATGCCTACATTGATCTGAAAGGTGCTCCGATTGTTGTGAAAGCAGATGGCTTGGCTGCAGGTAAAGGGGTGGTCGTTGCAATGACACTTGAGGAAGCACATGGTGCGATTGACATGATGCTATCTGACAACAAACTGGGTGATGCTGGTGCTCGTGTCGTGATTGAAGAATTTTTAACCGGTGAAGAAGCAAGCTTCATCGTGATGGTTGATGGTCAACACGTTTTGGCTTTGGCGACCAGTCAAGATCACAAACGTTTACTCGATGCTGATCAGGGCCCCAATACTGGCGGAATGGGTGCTTACTCGCCAGCCCCTGTGGTTACCCCAGAAATCCATGCGCGTGCTTTACGAGAAATCATTCTGCCCACAGTCAAAGGCATGGCTGCCGATGGCATTCCATTTACTGGTTTCTTATATGCTGGTTTGATGATTGATTCATCAGGCAAAGCCAAAACCTTAGAGTTCAATTGCCGCATGGGAGACCCAGAAACTCAACCAATTATGGCGCGCTTGAAGAGCGACTTCTTAATCGCATTAGACGCTGCTGTTGACGGTCAATTAGATCAAGTGGAATTAGATTGGGACTCACGCATTGCTTTAGGTGTGGTGATGGCTGCTCACAACTATCCTGAGACTCCTCGCAAAGGCGATGTCATCACAGGCATACCTGCAGATGACGCTGATCATGTGACCTTTCATGCAGGAACAACCATGGAAAATGGTGTATTGAAAACATCGGGTGGTCGAGTCTTGTGTGTGGTGGGTTTAGATCACACCACCAAAGGCGCTCAACAAAAAGCCTATGCGCACTTAGATCAAATTCATTTTGACGGTGCTCAGTTCCGCCGTGATATTGGCTACAGAGCCCTTTAATAAGGTTGAATGGAATGATCAACACCACTGAACTGCGTGACTATTTTTTAGGTCTACAAGATCGCATCACCTCTGGCATGAGTGCGCTCGATGGTCAGGAATTTGCCACAGACTCATGGGTGAAACCAGAAGATGCCAAACTCAAAGGAGACGGTCGCTCACGCATTCTTGAAGAAGGCAATATCTTAGAACGTGGCGGCGTTGGGTTTTCTCATGTGCGCGGCGATTCGATGCCCCCTTCTGCCACAGCTCACCGTCCCGAACTGGCTGGTCGCGCCTTTGAAGCCATGGGAGTTTCTTTGGTATTTCATCCGCGCAACCCTCACATTCCGACCGTTCATTTGAATGTGCGCTGCTTCATCGCCCAAGCACCTGGAAAAGATCCCGTATGGTGGTTTGGAGGCGGCATGGATTTAACGCCTTACTATGGTGATGTGGCGGACTGCCAACATTTTCACCAAACTTGTAAAAATGCTTTGGCCCCCTTTGGTTCCGAATTACATCCCCGCTTTAAGAAATGGTGTGATGATTATTTTTATTTAAAACACCGCGATGAACCTCGGGGCATCGGTGGTATTTTCTATGACGATTTCAGTGAGTCGGGATTTGAGAAAAGTTTTGAAATGACTCGCACAGTCGGAGACGCCTTTTTAGAAGCTTATTTACCGATTGTGAAAAAACATCAAAATGACCCCTACACAGAAAGCCAAAGAGAATTCCAAGCCTTCCGTCGCGGACGTTATGTGGAATTCAATTTGGTGTTTGACCGCGGTACCCTATTTGGCTTGCAATCAGGCGGGCGCACGGAGTCGATTTTGATGTCCATGCCACCAATTGTGCGCTGGGGATACGATTGGAAACCGACCCCCAATAGTCCAGAAGCACGTCTATACACAGAATTTCTAAAACCCAAAGACTGGATCAATGCTTGATGGACGCCAAGGAAGCAAAAAAGCGTTTATCTGTGGGCATCTTAGGTGGCACCTTTGACCCTCCTCATTGGGGTCACTTACGTTTGGCCGAACATTTTTCGAGAGTTTTGCAACTTGATCACATCATTTGGATGCCTGCAGGTCAACCTTGGCAAAAAGGTCATGACATCACTTCGGCCAAACATCGCTTAGCCATGAGTGAATACGCTGTTGAAACCTTGCATGATCTTTTTGTCGACCATCACATCTATACCAAGATTGAAATCAGCACTTTAGAAATGGCTCGTGAAGGTCCAAGCTACGCGATCGACACCGCAAAAGAGATACGAGCCCTGTATGGCGCCCAAGCGTCCATCACATGGCTCATGGGGGCAGACAGTTGGACTCATATAAAAACATGGCATCAATGGTCAGAGTTGCCAAAATATGTTCATTTGGCGGTAGCCAGTCGCCCAAGTTCTGAGAAGGACAATGAATCTGGCAATTCAGAGGCGATTTTTGCTAATCAGCAAACCTTGGACCCTCAGTTGCTACAATCAAGCCCATTGGGTCATGTTTTATTGGACCAAAGTTTACAAATTAATCTTTCCTCCACTCAACTTCGTGATGGCTTTTTGAATCATGCCTCATGGGATGAATTGGCAGATGCAATCCCACCTTTGGTGCTCGACTATATTGAAGCCAAAGGTCTTTATAGAAATACATGATGGATATTCCAAAACTACAACGCGTGATCATTGATGCCCTTGAAGATGTCAAAGCAGAAGACATCCGTGTCTTTGATACCAAGAAAATCAGCGATCTTTTTGACCGAGTGATCATCGCTACAGGTAACAGCAATCGTCAAACCAAATCATTGGCAATGTCTGTGAAAGAAGCCGTCAAAGAAAAAGGTGGCGAAGTGATTTCTGTGGAAGGAATGGAGACCGGTGAATGGGTCTTGGTCGATTGCGGTGACATCGTGGTTCATATTTTGCAACCGATGTTGCGCTCTTATTACCAGCTAGAGGGCATTTGGGGTGACAAACCGGTGCGCGTCAAACTCGGTGGCAAAGCCAATAAATCAAAACGTTTTGCCAGTGAACCTGAGGAAGACGAGGACGATTAAGCCTTTGGCTTAAAACTCCTGTTTCAATCATGAAATTGTGGGTCATTGCTGTAGGTCACAAGATGCCTGCTTGGGCAGAAACTGCCACCCAAGATTATCTCAAGCGCATGCCAGCAGATTGCGCGATTCAGATCAAAGAACTCAAGCCTGATCTCAATCCTGCCAAAGAAGCCATCAAGATCAGAGAGGCTCTCCCCAAAGGCGTTCACATCATCGCTTTAGATGAGCGCGGCAAAGATCTGTCAACTCAAGACTTGGCCAATCAGATGAGTGCTTGGCGTCAAAGTGGCAAAGACATCGCTTTGTTGATTGGTGGCGCGGATGGTTTAGATCCAGAACTTAAAAAAGAAGCCGCTTCCATGATGCGACTATCTAGCATGACATTACCTCATGCAATGGCCCGTGTGTTGCTCGTTGAACAACTGTATCGTGCATGGACCATTTTGCAAGGTCATCCTTATCACCGCGTTTAAACCGAGCGAGCTAAAAATGAGCACAACACAAGCGGTTCCATACTCATTCATTTATCTCGCCTCCCAAAGTCCGCGTCGGCAAGAGTTACTGCAACAGATTGGGGTTGAATTTCAATTGCTGTTAGCGGATGCAAACGAGGATCCTGAATTACTAGAAATACAGAAAGCAAATGAAAACTCCCTGGAGTATGTCAAACGCGTGACCTTGGCCAAATTAGAGGCTGCCAAGCATCGTTGGAAAATGCGACAACTTCCATGGGCACCCATACTGTGCGCTGACACGACCGTCGCAATTACCTTGAATGACCAAGAATTGATCTTGGGCAAGCCTGAAGACTCTTCTGATGCCAAAAGAATATTGGGACTCTTGAGTGGGCAAACACATCAGGTTCATACAGCAATCGCAGTATTGACAGACTTTGAGTCAAGTCCACTCTTGAAGATTTCAAGTTCTAGCGTGACCTTTAAACCTCTTAGCCCAGAAGAAATCGATACTTATGTCGCCAGCCAAGAACCCATGGGTAAAGCAGGTGCTTATGGCATTCAGGGTAAGGCTGGGGCTTTAATCAGTCATATTTCAGGAAGCTTTTCTGGCATCATGGGCTTACCGTTATTTGAAACAGCCCAAATACTTCAAGAATCTGGTGTAAAGTTTTCAAACCGCTGAATCCAAGCTTGATTGAATTGCCAACCCCTCGCCATGACCGAAGAAATTCTCGTTAATATCACGCCCCAAGAAACACGTGTTGCCCTGATTGCGCAAGGCGTGGTTCAAGAGCTTCACATCGAGAGAAGTCAAAATCGAGGCATTGTGGGCAATGTGTATCTCGGTAAAGTCACTCGCGTATTACCAGGCATGCAATCTGCGTTTGTGGACATTGGCTTGGATAAAGCAGCCTTTTTGCATGTGGCCGATTTATGGATGCCCAAAAATTCCAAAACTGAGAATACTCCCATCGAAAAATTGGTGTTTGATGGACAAACGATTTTGGTTCAGGTGCTGAAAGACCCTTTGGGAACCAAAGGAGCTCGCTTAAGCACACACATCAGTATTGCGGGTCGTAACTTGGTGTATTTGCCTCAAGAGGATCAAGGGCAACAAATCGCCATTTCTCAAAAGATTGATAACTTAGAAAATCGCGATGCCCTGAAACAACGATTTCAGGCTTTGTTATCTTCTGAGGAAAAGGGCAGTTACATTCTGCGTACCAGTGCTGAAGATGCTGATGATCAAGAGCTATCGAACGACTTGCGTTATTTATCGGCCACTTGGAAAAAGATTCAAGCCGGCCACAGCTCTTTACCAGCACCGAGCCTGTTACACCAAGACTTAAGCTTGGCCGAACGCGTCTTACGCGATCTGGCCACAGACGCCATCACTCAAATTCGGGTGGATTCAGCAGAGAACTTTGAAAAACTGATTAGATTTGCGCGAGACTTCACACCCAATCAAGAGAGTAAGTTGGTCTTGTACCGTGGTGAGCGTCCGCTATTTGACTTGTATGACACTGAAACTGAGATTAATCGTGCTTTAGGTCGTCGTGTGGATCTCAAATCGGGTGGTTATTTGATGATTGATCAAACCGAATCCATGACCACCATCGACGTGAATACCGGCAGTTACGTGGGAGCCCGTACATTTGATGACACCGTCTATAAAACCAATCTAGAGGCAGCACAAACAATCGCCAGACAATTGCGTTTACGCAATCTGGGAGGAATCATCATCATTGATTTCATTGACATGCACAGCAAAGAGCACCAAGAAGCTGTTCTTCAAGAACTCAATAAAAATTTAGCCCGTGACAAAATCAGAACTTCAGCCAATCCATTTTCTTCACTCGGATTGGTCGAAATGACGCGCAAGCGCACTCGCGAATCTTTGGCTCACCTGCTTTGCGAACCCTGCGAAGTTTGTGATGGCAAAGGACAAGTGAAAACAGCGCAAAGTATTTGCTATGAAATCCTTCGAGAAGTGTTGAGAGAGCACCGCCAGTTCAATCCCAAAGAATTCAGAATCATTGCTTGCGCCGATGTGATTGACCGTTTCTTAGAAGAAGAAAGCACGCACTTAGCGCAACTCATTGAGTTCATCGGCAAACCCATTCGACTTCAAGCCGAGTCAAGCTTTAATCAAGAACAGTACGATATTGTTTTAAATTAAGCTTGAGAAAACTGTAAACGATGCAAGCTGGCATACAAGCCATTTTGTTCAATCAGTTGAGCATGTGATCCGTTTTCTACCACCCGCCCATGATCGAGAACAACAATCCGGTTGGCATTTTCAATGGTCGATAAACGATGTGCAATCACTAAAGTGGTTCTACCTTCCATCAGTTTCTCAAGAGCATCTTGAACTTGACGCTCAGATTCTGAGTCTAGAGCTGATGTGGCCTCGTCCAAGATTAAAATCGGAGCATTTTTATAAATGGCTCTCGCAATCGCCAAACGTTGACGCTGTCCACCGGACAAACGATTGCCGTTATCTCCCACTTCAGAATCAATGCCCTCAGGCAACTCCTGTATCAACTCTGCTAAATTCGCAGCCTGCAGGGCCTCATGCACTTTGCCGCGATCAATTTCTTCGGGACTGCTGGCTCCATAAGCCACGTTGGCAGCAATGGTGTCATTAAATAAAACCACGTCCTGACTCACAAAGGCCATTTGGCGACGCAAATCTTTGAGGTCGATGTCTTGGATATCAAGACCATCCAAATAAATAGAACCAGAACTTGGATTGAAGAAGCGTGGCAATAAATTCACCAAGGTTGATTTACCACTGCCTGAAGGCCCCACAAATGCAACCACTTCCCCCGCCGGAATTTTCAGATCAATGTGTTTCAGCACTTCTCTGGCTGGCGCTCCATCATCACTTGCTGGAATAGATTCAATTGAGCTTAAACCCGTATAAGCAAAGCTCACTGACTTGAACTCTAAATTACCTTCGGCTTTATTGAGTTTGATGGCATTGGCACGACGCAATGAATCTTCTTCAATGGGTTGATCCATCAATTTAAAAATCATGTCGGCTGCTGCAATGCCTCGTTGCAAGGGCTGATTAATGTCGGCCAAATGCTTCAAAGGAGAAATAATCAAAATGAGGGCTGTTACAAAAGCCACGAAGCCACCCACCGTGACTTCGGCCATGGATGACTGAAACAAGGCCACCAGCAAAACCCCAGACAAAGCAATGGAGGCCACAAATTGAGTCATGGGCTGATTTAAACCACCGGCCACGGCGATTTTCATGGAATAACGACGCAACTTATTGGCAATCAATGAAAAGCGCTCTTTTTCGTATTTTTCACCGCCATGCAACTTGACCACTTTGTATCCACCAACACTCTCCTCCACCACATAAGAAAGTTCGTTGGTCATGTCTTGACTGACTTTGTGCAATTTGCGTAAACGCGTATTGATCAACTTCACCATGAAACCAATGATGGGGAAAATAATCAAGACCAAGAGTGTCAATCGCCAGTTCAAATAAAACAAATAGGCCATCAAGCCGATGACTGTCAAACTATCGCGTACCAAGTTCATGGCAATGCTGGTGATGACCTGCAACACGGCATTGACCTCAAACACCACAGCATTGATCAAGGAAGCTGCCGAACGATTCTGGAATAAATCAGCTGGGGCTTGTAGCAAGCGATTGAACATTTGTTCACGTAATTTGAATAACACTGAATTGGTGATGTGGCTCAAGGCGTAATTGGAGCCAAATTGAGCAAAACCTCGAATAAAGGCCAAACCGACTAAAAAAGCAGGCACATGCCAGAGTTTATTGTCTAATTTGCCACTGAAACCACGGTCTAAAAGAGGCTTTAAAAGAGCTGGAATGGCTGTTTCAGTCGCAGCCACGATGGCTAAACCCACCAAAGCCAAAACAACTGCTAGCTTATGAGGTAGCGCGTATTTTAAAATGCGTGTCAACGCAGTTTGGGTGCTGATATTGATACTATTTGAATCCATAACCTCAATCGTAACCTACACCGGTGCTAACATCCTTTAATGAGCCTATCCGTCATCATAATTACTAAAAATGAAGCAGCCAATCTTCAAGACTGTCTTGAGAGTGTTTCTTTTGCCGATGAGATCATTGTTGTAGATAGCCAAAGCACCGACGGCACTCAAGAAATCGCTCGATCTTTTGGTGCCAAACTAGAAATTACTTCAGATTGGCCTGGTTTTGGTCTACAAAAAAATCGGGCACTTGATTTAGCGACTCAAGATTGGGTTCTTTCAATTGATGCGGATGAGCGCGTCACCCCAGAATTAAAAGAAGAGATATTGGCTGCCATCACCAATCCAAATGCCCCGAATTGCTACGCCATTCCAAGATTGTCTTGGTATTGCGGTAAGTTCATGAAGCATTCTGGGTGGTATCCAGACCATGTCGATCGTTTATTTAAACGTGGCACCGCCAAATTTTCTGATCACTTGGTCCATGAACGATTACTCCCCCAAGGATCGG
>JACCDY010254898.1_pt1 | contig 14137 bp, 10 predicted proteins | sample 7446391 | NCBI WGS metagenome assembly JACCDY01 (sample SAMN15323451, study PRJNA562643) | freshwater metagenome | isolation source: river surface water | place: USA:Blue River Watershed | collected 2017-08-18 | reverse complement strand
GAGGGCTATGACTTTGCTCCATCATTTTCAATTTGGACAACAATTGAAGAGTGCTTGAATCCCCCGTTGGTTTGGGAGGATGGACGCGGTTGGTACACAACTGAACCATTTAGCGAGATCGAAGTATTTGATTTCCCTGAAGGAATCGGGCCTGTTGAGTGTGTCAATGTTGAGCATGAAGAGGTTGTACTAATCCCGCAGAAAGTTGATGCAAAAAAGGTTAACTTTAAGTACGGACTCGGCGCACAGTTCATTACAACTTTGAAGACAATTCATATGTTGGGAATGGATCGTAAAGACCATGTAGATGTTCAAGGTATTCAGGTTTCACCTCGTGATCTACTTGCTGCAGCTTTGCCTGATCCAGCAACACTTGGTTCGCGCATGAAGGGCAAAACTTGCGCAGGTGCGCTCGTTAAGGGCCTCAATAAAGAAGGTAAGCCTTACGCTTGCTACATGTATAACGTGGTTGATAACGAGTGGTCGATGGCTGAATACGGCGATCAAGCTGTTGTGTGGCAGACCGCAGTGAACCCAGTTATCGCTATGGAGCTTATTCATAAGGGCATTTGGAAGCCTGAAGGAGTTGTTGGACCAGAATGGTTTGATGCAAAGCCATTCTTGGATCTACTTCCTTCTTATGGAACTGAGTGGAAGATTCGTGACGAAGACCCTTCAGGAATCATTGTTTGATTAAATGAATAATTCATTCGATGTCGTAGTGATCGGATCAGGTTTTGGTGGTTCGGTCTCTGCGCTTCGATTGCGCGAAAAGGGTTATTCCGTTGCAGTTCTTGAAGCTGGACGTCGTTTTGAAGACAAGGATTTTCCCAAGACTTCCTGGCGACTAAATAAATTTCTCTTCGCTCCAAAACTTGGGTTGTACGGAATTCAACGAATTCATGTTCTACCCGATGTATTGATTCTTAATGGTGCAGGTGTTGGCGGTGGATCCTTGGTCTATGCCAACACCTTGTATCAACCTGGTGATGATTACTTCAATGACAAACAGTGGGCAGCGATTACCAATTGGAAGAAAGAGCTCGAGCCTTGGTTTGATCAAGCTCGGCGGATGTTGGGTGTAACTGAGAACCCTTACTTTTCAAATAGCGATCAGGCAATGAAGGATGTGGCCCATGAAATGGGAGTTGGCCATACCTTTCAAATGGCACCACTTGGCGTTTTCTTTGGTGAAGGAAAGGGAGTAGCCGCTAAAGATCCATTCTTTGGAGGTGTCGGCCCAGATCGAAATGGTTGTCAGCAATGTGGCTCTTGCATGACCGGCTGTCAATTCAATGCGAAAAATACTTTGCCAAAGAACTACTTAGGGCTCGCAGAGTCTGCAGGTGCGCAAGTTTTTCCAATGACAACAGCAACCAAAGTTCAGCAACTTAAGGATGGGCGTTGGAAGATCACAACAACCAAGACAAATGATCCATTTGGTTCACGAGGTAAAACATTCTTTGCCAATGAGGTAATTGTTGCTGCTGGTACCTTCAACACTCAAAAACTGCTTCATAAGATGAAGGATTCTGGAGTTTTACCTTTGATTTCAGATCGATTGGGTGATCTTTCGCGAACAAATAGTGAAGCGCTCACCGGGGCGATGATGAAAAATACAGATATAGATTTCAGTCAAGGAAGTGCAATTACATCCTCATTCTTCCCTGATGAGCACACCCACATCGAACCGGTGCGTTATGGCAAGGGCAGTAATTTAATGGGCTTGCTGCAAACCATTATGACTGATGGAAGTTCATCAAAGCTGCGTCGTAAGCAATGGTGGAAAGCATTCCTCGCAAATCCCAACCTCTTAAAGAAAATTCTCGATGTTCGTAAATGGAGTGAGCGCACCGTAATTGCGTTGACGATGCAAAATGTTGATTCCTTCATTTCAGTTAAGCCAAAGCGAAGCTGGTTTGGTTGGCATCTAACATCAACCAATGACTCAGAGCATCCCAATGCAACCTACATTCCCGCCGCAAATGAAGTTGTTCGCCGTATTGCAGAAAAACATGGCGGAATCGCTGGTGGGCACATTGGCGATTTAATCGATGCGCCATTTACCGCCCACTTTGTTGGTGGCTGTGTAATTGGCCAAGATGCAAAGCTTGGTGTTGTAGATCCGTATCATCGAGTGTGGAACTACCCAACGCTTCATATTGTTGATGGATCAACAATTACCGCAAACCTTGGCGTTAACCCCTCATTAACAATCACAGCGCAAGCCGAACGCGCACTATCTCTGTGGCCGAATAAGGGCGAAAAAGATCACCGCCCGACACAAGGTCAAGGTTATGAAATGCTCTCACCCATTGCACCACACTCACCATTTGTACCCAAGGGTGCAGTTGGAGAACTCACAGTTCGTTAGGAGAACACATGTCTTCATGGGCTTTAGTTACAGGTGCAACAGCAGGAATAGGTGAGAGCTTTTCGCGACTATTAGCAGCCAATAAGTACAACCTTGTTCTGGTGGCTCGTGATCTGCCACGACTTCAAGAACGCGCTCAGGCACTAGAAGCAAAATTTGGAATCAAAACCCATGTAATTCAGGCAGATCTTGCTACCGATGCGGGTTGCCTTACAGTTGAAAAGCACATTGCTGAAAATCAAATTGATGTACTCATTAACAATGCAGGCTTCGGTACAAGCAAAGCCTTCACAATGTCGACACTAGAGATTGAACAGCAGATGCTCGATGTACTCGTGCGTACACCAATGCGTCTGATGCATGTAGCTCTGCCATTAATGAAGCAGAGAAATCAGGGAATCATCATTAATGTTTCATCGGTGGCTGGTTACATCGCGGGTGGCTCTTACAGCGCTTCTAAGTCCTACTTAACAGTTCTCACTGAATCTCTGCACACAGAGCTTGCTGCAACAAATGTGAAGGTGAGCGCACTGTGCCCAGGCTTTACACGCACCGAGTTCCATCAGCGAGGCAAGATGTCGATGAAGGGGCTTCCTAACTTCATGTGGCTAAATTCCGATCGCTTGGTTGAGCAATCATGGAAAGATGCCATGAAGGGCAAGGCGGTGAGCGTTCCGGGTTGGCAGTACAAGCTGCTTGTCTTTGTTGTACAGACCTTGGTTCCTCGTTCACTTGTTAGAAAGGTTGGCATGAATCTGAGGAACAAACAGAGAAAGTAGTGGTCATACATACCGGACTCACGGCGGGTTTTCAGCCTTCTTTAAGTGCCTAATCGATAGTATTACCTCATTACTACGAAAGGCACATACATGTTCCGCAAGATCGCATCACTTTCTGTAGCGCTCGTTGTCGCCGGTGGCGTCATGATCGCAGTACCTGCAGATGCAGCCGTAAAGATTTCTAACGGAGTTGCATGCAAGAAGTCAGGTCAAACTACTAAGACAAGTGGCGGAACTTACCGTTGCGCAAAGAATCCACTGGTTTCCAGCACCAAGTTGACCTGGCTATCTCTGGATTGCTTAACAGCGGCAAATGATGCCGTTAAGTCACAACGTGCTTCAGTGACAACAGCTGCAAACTTCAAGGCGCAGTTACCTGTCATCGATCTTGGAATCACAACTGAAACTGCAAACAAGGCAGAGATTCAGGCCAAGCTTGATGAGGCAACAAAGCGCCAGATTGCAGCACAGGCAATGTTAGCTGCAGCAGTAACTGAAGCAGATAAAAGAATTCTTACAACAGCGGTTGCTTCATGGACATCTGCAGTACGTGCCTACGGAAGCAAGATTCGCAACATCGATATCACGCTTCGCAAGTTAGAGTCTGCAAAGGTTGCAGCAACTAACAAGCCTGCAGAGCTTGCAGCAAATATCGCAGACACACGTGCAAGTGCACGATTGATCTGTACAAGAGGCTTCTAAAACTTAACTTTTACAAAAACCCGCTGCCATTGAGGTAGCGGGTTTTTTGTATCTATGGGAACCCCTATCCCGCAACACTAAAGTTGTTCCTACGCTACGAGTATGCGCGCTGTGAGATTCATGCCCCCTGCACTATTGCTCGTGCAGCTTGCCATGCATCAGCGCTTTACAGGGGTTTGGGGAGATCTGATCGCCTTTAACAGTGTTGCCATTGCAACTCTGATTTCGGTTTTAGCCGCTCCCAGAATCAACAGTAATTGGGCACAACCGATGAGCGCGCTAGCGATTGCAAGCTGGAGTCTTGGCTCCATCGTTGCAACTTCAAGCTCTTATATTGATCGCTTGGCATTTCTTGGTGCAGCATCTGACTTCTTTTACTTGCTGTTCTATCCCTTAGCTCTTCTGGGATTTCAGCTTCTGATTTCAATTCAGCAAAGGCTTACAATGCTTGAGTTGGTAGATGCATCCATCGTTGGATTGGGGTTGAGCACCCTGGGGGCAGCTTTTGCGCTTCGCCCCGTGCTTCCGCGCTTTGATGGCGATTACAACCAATCCTTTCTGGCGATTATCTACCCGATAGCTGATTTAGTTCTTTTATGTTTTATTGCTGCGACAGTTGTGCTGCAAGGATTCTCATCGCGCGGATTGCTTCTGGCTATTGGAGTCTTTCTGTATGCAGCAACAGATCTTCTCTTCTTGTGGCAAAACCTGAACGAAACATACGAGTTTGGCTCACTAATTGATTATGGATGGCTAATTGCATTTGTAGTTATTGCTGAAAGCTGTTGGCATCCTGGAACTGATAACAAGAGCAAAGGTGGGGTTAATCCGGTTTTGATAACAATCTCTGTTTTCTTAAGCGCTACCTTGTTGGCGCTTTTAGCAATAGATCCTGATAACTTTCCGCACTTTATTGTTATTCCAGCGATCGGTACCTTGGCATTGGCATTTATCAGAATGAGTATCGCGCTGCATCAAGCACGCAGCATTGGGCAGGAAAGGATCTTGGCCCGAACAGATGAGTTAACTATGTTGCCAAATCGCAGACGATTAATTGCAGAGATTCCAAACTTTGCCACACGCAATGGGTCCTTGATGCTCTTAGATCTTGATGGATTTAAACCGGTCAATGACAATTTTGGTCACGAGGTGGGTGACAAGGTTTTGCAACAGGTTGCACAAAGGTTTACTCGGGTGCTTCCGGGTGGTGCGCTGCTTGCCCGCCTAGGTGGAGATGAGTTTGGGATTTTGATCGATGGATCGCAAGGTGCGGTAATGGAGATCGCTTTAGCACTTCGTGCGACTGTTACTTATCGGGTTGTGATCGTTGTCCACCAAATAAGTATTGGTGTAAGTATTGGTCTTGCAGATAATGATGGCGGGGATGATTTGTTGTTACGTGCAGATAATGCGATGTATGCGGCTAAGCGCCAGGCATTGGGGGTTTGTCAGCTTTAATCTCTTGCAAGCGAGCTAACGCTTCATGGCGTTCGACCGCGTGATCAACGATTCGCTCTGGATAACCTTTGCTGTATCCATCGAGGAACAACCATGGTTCATGAATTTCAGCGGCTGATAAGTGGGCAAGCTCTGGAACATACCTGCGAATGTAATCACCGTTTTCATCAAAGCGCCGGCCTTGTTCGATGGGGTTAAAGACGCGGTAATACGGAGATGCATCGGTTCCGGTTCCAGCTGTCCACTGCCAGCCATGGGCATTTGATGCAACATCGTAATCAACTAGGTGATCTGCGAAGAAGCTCTCACCTAACTGCCATTCAAGGTGCAGATCTTTAACTAAAAATGATGCGACAACCATACGAGTTCTGTTGTGCATCCAACCCTCATGTACCAGCTGTCGCATCGCAGCATCTACAAATGGGTAGCCCGTCTTACCTTCACACCATGCTTTGAACTGTGCACCTGGCTTGTCATAACGCATCTGCGCAAACTTAGGTGCGTAGTATTCGACATCGGTCATTGGATTGTTAAACAAAACATCTGCGTAAAACTCACGCCAAGCGATCTCTTTTCTAAAGGTGTCATGGGCTTTGCTCTCACCCAAACCTGCAAGCAATGTGCGTGGATGGATTTCGCCAAACTTTAAGTAAGAGCTCATCTTTGAGGTTCCATCGATTGCGGCAAAGTTTCTTTTCTCGTCGTAAGAATCTAATCCCTTGACGGTGAACTCCTTGAATCGCTTAAGCGCGGCTGTTTCTCCAGCCTCAATGACATTAACCCCTTCTGGCATTGGAAAATCAGGAAAGGCGCGGTATTCAGCGGTTGGCTCTACACAGGTGAACTTCTTTGGTGTTACAGCTGGTGCACGCCAGCCATGCGCTCTCCAGCCCTTATAAAACGGGGTGTACACCTTGTACGGTGTTGCATCAGATGGCTTTAATACGCGACCTGGTGCAACTGCATATGGACTGCCGGTTCTCACAAGATTGATTCCTGCAGCTTCTACCCGTGCATCACGTGCTGCGCCATATCTTTCATACTCAGCAGAGATATGAACCTGTTCTACACCGTACTTCTTGATCAAAGTCGTCAGTACCTCTACCTGATCACCTTCGATGATATGCAGTTTGTTGCCCAGTGATTGATCTAAGTGTCGAAGTGATTGCGCCATATATGCAAGCAGCTTGGAACCTGCTTCTTGAATTTGCTGCTTATCGAGAATAAAGAGTGGAATTACTTGATCAGCTGATTCGATAGCTGCCAAAAGCGCTGGATGATCATTGATTCGAAGGTCGCGACGAAACCAGATTATTGAAGTTTTCGGCGATGACATGGGATGATTAAATCACCATGCAGGAGATTAAGCGCTTCCAAATCCGAGGAGTTCCCGGTGAGGTTGTGCGCACCCGTTTTGATGAGCGCATTGTGGATTATTGGGCACCTCGCGGCGGAAGCGAGCACTTGCTGATCGCACATGATGGGCAAAATGTCTTTGATGGAACAACCAGTACTCATAGGCGTCAGACCTGGAAAATGGCGCAAGCGGCGATTGATGTAGCAAATGAGCAAGGGATTAAGCCCCCAACAATTATTGGTGTCTGGCACAGTGCGACCAAGGAGAATCCTTGGGGACGAGCCAAGGATTTAGCTCCTGAAAAATTCTTTACCGCAGGTGCCTATGTAGATCCACGCTGGGCGATAAAGGATCAATCAATTGTTTTGCACTCAGATGCATACCTGCAGAAGATTTTTGATGAGATTGTGCCTGCAATTTATGGGGCGCACTCCCCTGAAAAAACAGCTGTTATTGGCTCCAGTATGGGTGGTTTAGCCACCTTGTATGCCGCTATCCAGCACCCCGATAAGTTCACAACCGCTTTAGCGTTATCGCCACATTGGGTCATTAGTGATGAGAAGTTTGCGCGTTCAATGGTTGAAGCCTTGCCGCTGGGTCACAAGATCTGGATGAGTCGTGGAGATAAGGGTCTAGATAAAGAGTATGTACCGTTGCAAAACTTTGTTGACTCACTAATGCGCAATCGTGGCTTTACACATAACTTTGAATCAAAGGTTTACAAGAGAAGTGGCCATAATGAAAGATCGTGGGCTAAGTACTTGCAGGAACCACTGCGTTTTTGGCTTAGCGCTTAACTTGCCAAATAGCTTGTGTTGCTTCCTTTGATTTAACTGAAAACTTAGAGCCTGCTACAACTTCGCCAAAGAGAGTATCTGTAACTTGTAGACCCAAAGCCGAGATATCAACCTTGGCATGCACGCCTTTGCGTGAGACAAATACTAAAATTGATTGTTCTTTAGACTCACGAAGATAGAGAATGAAATCCTTTTCAGCAGCGATCCAGCGTAGGCCGCCATTGATCAAAGCATCATTACTCTTGCGAATTGCAATGAGTTGCTGAACCTTTGCCATAAAGTTGTGATCCCATTGTGAACGATCATCCCAGTTAATGGTGCGGCGACCATCTTCGCCCCAAGAGCCTTCAAGGCCGATCTCATCGCCGGCAAAGATTGATGGCACACCTGGGTATGTCAGAACCATTGTCATCGCAGATAGATGAGAGGGAACATCACCTTTTACTACTGTGCGAAAACGTGCGGTGTCATGGCTATCTAAAAGCACCATGCTTGCGGTAACACTTCTCCAGGGCACAGAGGCGTTGAACTGCTTCATGCTATTGATCAACTGGTGACCTGAAATCTGTGGCATGGCAAAGGGCAGACCCTGAAAGCCACCGCCAATCTCTGAGTTGCGATTGAGCCAGTTCCAGACCGGGCGCATAAAACCTTGATAATTCATCGCTCCATGCCACCCAAGACCGTTGAGATCACTTGCGACAAAATCACCGTTTTCAGCAACAAGCCAGGCATCGGGGTTTGTTTCATCCATCGCCTGTCGGATACCGCGCATCACATCATCATGTAAATCATCTGCGCCTAATCGACCCGTCATGTTGCCAACATCGATACGCCAACCCGACATTCCATATTGTGGCGAGATCCATTTGCGAACAATTGAGTTCTTGCCTCTATACATCTCGTTTTTAAGAGCTGTTGAATTGAAGTTGAGCTTTGGCAAGGAGGCTAATCCCCACCATCCAACGTAACCATGCTTAACTGATTTATCCCAGTAAAAGTATGAACGCTCTTTTGCTGTTTTACTCTTCTTTGCCTTTGCAAGCCAAGGGTGGCCCGCGCCGCAGTGATTAGAGGTTAGATCCCCCATGATTCGGATGCCGAGCTTGTTCGCTTTCTTTACGAGAGAGAAGAGCGCTTTGTTTCCACCAAGAATTGGATCAACCTCTGTAAAGCTGCTTGCATCGTAACGATGGTTTGATCGTGATGGAAAAAATGGAGTGAAGTAGATTCCGGTTACACCTAAGTTGTGGATGTGATCTAAGTGCTCTTCAACCCCTGGAATATCTCCGCCGTATAGTTCGCTGCTCGTAAACTCACCGCGACCTCTGGGTAGCTCATTCCAATCGCGGGGATGTGCCCAATCTGGAACAGGATATGTATTGGCCGACTTTGCAAAGCGGTCTGGGAAGATTTGATAAAAGATTGAGGATTTAATCCATTCAGGGTTTGCTGGTACGGCAACTATTTGAAAATCATTGTTTGTGTGGACATCATGATCGGCAAGGCCAAATGCGTTGAGCCAGTCGTACTTATCGCGTGAGACAAAGACGAAGCGGTACAAGGTATGGGTGTTGATGATCGGCACTTCGACCTGGTACCAGTCTTCATGGCTACCTTGTGAGCCCAAAACCAGCTCATAGCTGCGTGGTTCGCCATCTTCGTAGATTCGAATAAAGCCTTTTTCAAAGGTGTACGAGTGCGGTACCCGAACCTTGAGCAGTACCTTGTCGCCAATTCGTGGAGCACTGTTGCTTACATATAAATCGCTTCCATCATGGTGCGGGGATACGGATGGTTGTACTTGGTAGCTCAAACCTTGCTCCCTTCGAATTTGTGACCTGTGCCTTTACCTGCACAGCTTTGCCTTCATACTCAAGGGGGTCGAGATAAACCATATACGGCGAATTAGTGTCTGTACCCAGAGAGCTCCATGGTTGATCAGCAGCTGTTCGGCCAAAGAAGGTAACTTGCGCCAAATCCTTGGTTGTAACAGCGGCTTTAGTTTCATAGTAACCAGTTAAGAAATCTAACTTTGAAGTAACCTTTCCAACCTTTACCGCTGTCTGGTCTATCTTTTGATTTGCCTTTAAAACAACGGTAGATAAAGCAGGAACGGTGATTGTTACCTTTTCCGCTGATGCTCTAACGGCTGTCTTGCCCATTAGCAGCTTCCAGCCACCTTTTGATGTTGCAGTATTGATCGTTGCTCGAATCGGCTTGTTGGAATTGTTAAAGGCAACTAGATACTCGCGGTTTTCTAGTTGATCCTTCTTTGAAATAGCCAGCAGGTAATCCTTTGCATAACGGATCTGCATAGATGAGTTCGCAAGTCCTGGATTGGCTGCACGAAGTGTTGCTAGCGCTTTGAGATGATTTGCAATGGGGTGCTTATCTGTAATATCAAAGGCGTTACCGGTGCCAATAGGAGATGAGCCGATGCGTTTTTCCGTCTTCCAGATATTGACCTTAGTTGAAAACATATCTTGGCGAGCTAATTGATCACTGCCAGAGCCGGTGCCTGTCATTCCAACCTCATCGCCGTAATACACCGATGGGATACCGCGGGTTAAGTACATCAATGAATGGCCGAGCAAGGTTCTGGGCAGAAGCTCAGAAGCGGGGTTTATGCGCTTAGATTCGATGATTTTGCCGGCCCGGCCCATGTCATGGTTGCCCAAGAAGGTCACCATATTTGAAGCGTTAGTTGTTGCGGTTGTGTATAGATCGTCGTAGGCAAAGAGGTTTTCAATTGTCGTTGCATCTGAATACCCCGATGCAAACTCTGCGGCAGAACGCTGGAATGGGAAATCCAAAACGGTTTGAATCTGATTGCGGCGAATGTAGTTCATGAGATTAATTGGATTAACATCCCAGACCTCGCCAAAGATGGTGAAGTCATTAATGCCAACAGATTTGGCTGCGGCGTTGATCTGTGGCGACCAGTTCTTGAAGAAGTTGTCATCTACATGTCGTGCGGTATCTACTCGAAAACCTGAAATCCCGTAATCCTTAATCCACTTGCCGTAGACCTCAGCCCAACCGTTGTAGACGACAGGTTTTTCAGTAGCGATGTCATCTAGTCCGTAAAAATCACCGAGCTGCATGCAAGAGCCCTCGCCCCAGCAGCTATTCATGTCACCAACATTGTGATAATTACTTAAGTCATTGAGCCAGGCTGGATTTTTTGCATTGACCATGTCTGCAGGAATAAAAGCTTCTCTATCTTTGTACTGAATAACATCGCCGGTGTGGTTTGTTACAACATCTAAGATCAGCTTCAGACCAAGCTTCTTTGCACAGTCAGCAAATGCCACCATGTCCTCTTTGGTGCCAAGATGCGGATCAACATTTAAGAAATCAACACCCCAATAGCCGTGGTACCCAGCGCCATTGGGTGTTGGCTTTTGCTGAACTACAAGAGGCGTAACCCAAACAGCGGTGAAGCCAAGCTTTTTAATACGTGCCAAACCATTATCACCTGGGGCGCAGGTGCCGGTTAATCCTTTGAGATCTCCACCGTGGAAAAAGGCGGTATCGGTTGGGTCGTATCCCGCGAACTTGTCGTTACTGGTATCGCCATTGAGATATCTATCGGGAAAAACAAAGTAAATCAGCTCTTTTGAGAGGCCTACCTGGTCTGCTTTGAGTGATGGGGTTGCAGCTACTGCGCTTGTTGCAAACACTAAACAGGCAAAGGCTGCAACAACAGAGCTAACTCTTTTGGTGCGCATTAGCCCTTAACCGAACCTGCCGTTAATCCGCTCACGATGTACTTTTGCAGAGATAAGAAGATGATGACAATTGGAATTGAGGCAAGGATTGAACCTGCGGCAAATGGTCCCCAGTTTTGTGAGTACTGACCGCCGATGAATTGCTGTAAACCAACAGCCACGGTGCGAGTTTCCATATCAACCAAGAACAAGCGAGCCAAAATAAACTCGTTAAAGGTTCCGATGAAGCTGAGTAGTGCAACAACCGCTAACACTGGTGCTGCTAGAGGCACAAAGATTAACCAGAAGGTCTGAACCTCTGATGCGCCATCGATTTTGGCCGCTTCATCTAGCTCTGCCGGAATTGAATCCACAAAGCCCTTGAGCAACCAAATATTTACACCCATGGCACCACCTAGGTACACCAAGAGCAGACCAGGTTGAGTTCCTAAACCGATTTCAGGGGCAAAGTTATAAACACGCTCCATGATTACATACACCGCAGAGATCGCAAGGATTGCCGGGAACATCTGAACCAAGAGCAGCAGTTGAATACCAAACTTGCGACCCTTGAACTTTAAGCGGCTAAATGCAAAGGCAGATGCGGTTCCGATGATTACAGAGAACACAGCCACAGAGCCTGCGATTATCAATGAGTTCTTGACCCAAGTGAGGTAAGGAATTGTTGGGTCATTAAATAGCTTGTCGTAATTTGCAAATGAGATCTCGCGTGGAATAAAGGAGCTCAACTGCAAGCTACCTGATGAGCTAAATGAGGAGATAATCACCAAATACAGCGGAAATAGCGCAAATAAGCAGATTGCAGTGCCTACGAGGTGTCTCCATAAATCTTGTCTTAGCCACTTGCTCATGCGAAGGTCTCCAAAACTTTAGACTTTCTCAAGCCATACAGCGAGATTGCAGCGACCAGCAGGAAGATGATCAGCGAGATCGCACTAGCTAATCCGAGATCTTGGGTACCTGAACCAAAGGCAATCTTGTAGGTGTAGCTAATCAAGATGTCTGTAGCACCTGCAATCTCGCCATCTAGTTCATTGCGAGGTCCACCACCGGTAAGCAGGAAGATCAGGTTAAAGTTATTAAAGTTAAAGGCAAAGGATGCGATAAGCAGCGGTGACAAAATCTGAAGTAGTAAAGGTAAGGTGATCTTGCGGAAGATCTGACGAGGATTTGCGCCATCGATAGCGGCAGCTTCCATTAACTCGCTCGGTATCGCTTGCAGCGAGCCGCTGGAGATTAAATAAAAGTACGGGAAGCCCAACCAAAGATTTACCAAAATTACGGCTACGCGAGCAAAGTTAGGATCTGAGAACCAGGCAATATCGGTACCCAACAAGGTGTTAATAGCACCGAACTCGGTGTTAAACATTCCGCCCCAGATCAAGATACTCATAACACTTGGCATCGCATAGGGAAGAACCAAAATTGAGCGATAAATACGGCGACCACGAATTGGTTTATTAAGCGCAAGTGCGAGCAATAGCCCTAACGCAAAGGTTGTGAGCACCGTTAAGAAAGCAAAAGCTACCGTCCAGATAAAGACTCGAATCAACGGCTCACGAACGCGAGAATCGGTAAAGATATTGACATAGTTTTCAAACCAGATCGGTGCTCGCCAACCTGGTTCAAGGATCGCACTCTTATCGTCGGCAAGCGCGTAGTTACCGCGTCCATTGTCGGTATAAATAGCCCCTGTTACTAGGTTTTTGAACTGATCACTTTCCGGAAGAAATTCAAGGATCTGCTGCGAAACGACACCAACCTCAAAACCTTCAAGTGCGATGAAGTATTGATCATCAAAGGCAAAACGAGTGCTGCTGTACTCCTTATCTGCACTAGCAAATTCAGATTCTGGAAGCAGTGTGAAGTTCGGGGCTTCTACAGCCACACCAAACTCATTGAGGGTTACAGATGATGCAACTAGTGGGATTCGATCATCTTTGGTTGAGACAAAGTATTCGAGGGTATTGATATCGGAAGCCAAGATTGCTGGCTCGCCATCGTAAGTACCTAATTTGATATCAAAGCTAAGCCCAGATGGTGCTGGCTCGATTCCGCGGACCTTGATCTGAACAATTGCTTCCTCTTTGGAAATAATGTTTCCGGTCTTGTAATTAAACCCAGACATGGTGACGGTGTACAAAATTGGTCCGATCACAAATGCGGTTAACAAGAGAATGCCAGGAATAAAGAACTTGAGTGGTACTGAAATCTTGCTCAAGTAGGTGAGAGCTAAAAGAAGGACTGCGATAGCTAAAAATGCTGCGATTACATATTCGCGCTGAGCAAAGGCGCTTTGCGCCAACATTAAGAGAACTGATGCAAAAAGGGTCACAACAACTACCTTTAAGAAGAGGGCTACTTTGCCTCTAATCAAGTAAGTCATTTGATGTCCTGTCGCTGATGGAAATGGTGTTGTTATTGTGAAATGAGTGATGCGGGCGGAAATCCGCCCGCATCACTCATTCAATCTTTAATTTGAATGAATCAAATTAATTATAGATCGCCTCTGCCACCATCGGTGTTAGTGCGCCAGATTGATGAAAGCTTGGATGCTTCACGAACTGCATCCTTGCCATCAATCAGAACAGCTGTCCAGTAAGCATGTGCTGAATCCCAGTAGTTAGCTCCACCCTTGTTGCTGTTGAGGAATGCGCCGATCTGTGGAATTCCAGCAAGGGAAGCGGCTGAACCGAATCCACGCTGTGCAGCTGAAATTGTTGAGTCTGACTGAGCACCCTTTTCAGCAGGTGGACGCTTCTCGAGCGCCTGGTAACGAACCTGGCCATCTGTTGATGCGAAGAAGTTTGTAAGGAGTGACTTAGCACCAGCCTCAACACCGCGCTTTTCAGCAAATGTTGTTAGGAGCGCACCGCTTACAGATCCGAACATCTTTCCGTATGTACCTTCACGGACACCTGGAACTGGCATTAGGT
>JACCDY010255010.1_pt1 | contig 14139 bp, 12 predicted proteins | sample 7446391 | NCBI WGS metagenome assembly JACCDY01 (sample SAMN15323451, study PRJNA562643) | freshwater metagenome | isolation source: river surface water | place: USA:Blue River Watershed | collected 2017-08-18 | reverse complement strand
CATCAAGTATTCTTTTTTCTTCAGGTCCTGGCATAACAGGTGAACTAGGAAAAGTACTTAAAGTACGTTCACTTGATGATTTTTTTTGATTTGGTCCTTCTTCTGGTGAATGAGGTGAATAGTATTTCTCTTCTGGAGGAGGTCCTTCTGGTGAATCTGGTCTTACTTTTATTTCAGGAATTTTTAATCGTTCAATATATAAAATTCTATCACGAAGTTTAAATTTATCTAATTGTTCTCTTTCTTGATCAGTAATACGTTTGTATTTTTCATTATAATTATTTGAAATCATTTTTTTTAAAATACCAATTTGAACCTCTTTTTTTGGATAAGATAAAATTTCATTCTGTATTTTTTCATCTTGTTCCTTAAAGAAATTATTTAGAGTTTCATCACCAAAATCAGGTTCTTTGGTATTTCCTTCTAAATTGTTTGATTTATCAATAGAACTCATTGTTATATATATAGTTAGACATATTTTTAAATAGTTGTTCAATTTTTTAATTATTTAAAAATATTGGATAATTGATTCATACAATTCATTCTTTGATTTATTTTTACCGGTTTCATTATTTTTTACTTCAATTGCTAATTTATTTGCAATATCTATTAATTCTTGAACCTTATAAGATGATAATCCCTTTATAGGTTTGTCAATATTATCAATTCTATAAAATGTATTCCTAATTTCATTTACACTATCGTTTGTTGCAGTTTCAAATCCATATCTTTTATTACTATTTTTATATTTTTGGTTTGATAACATTTCTTTAATAACATATATTTTATTACTATCATTCATCATTAATTCATAATATGTATTTTTTGAAACATACATTAAATTAATATTATTAATTGCACATAATGTCATGACAGTTTTAATATTAATATTATCTTCATTAACAAGATTATTTTCAATACCAGTTATAGTATCAAATTTATATGTTTTAACTATTTGTTTGTTCTCTCTAATTGAGTTAACATATTTAATTTTCAATTGTTTCGCAAGTAATGAATTTCTATTTATTTGACTTTCATAATTTAAAAAACCATTTGATATTATATAATAACACCAAAAAAGTGTATCTTGTTCCCTAGGTATAAATATATCTTGTTGTTTAATTATATTATTTTTGTTATCATTATTAAATTTATTATTCTCTCTAACCTCATTATTTAACTTATATTTTAAATAACCTTTAATATTATTATCATTTAAAATATAAGGTTCGTATATATCAATGCTTTCTGACATTATATTAATTCTTCACGCTATCTTTAATATCTTTTGAAAAATATGTATTTCTATATTCTTCTTTTTGTTTTTCAACTGAATTAAGTGCTAATTCTTGAGTATTAACATATTTTATAAATTCCGATAGTTTATCAAGGATATCATTTTTTAATTCAGATAAATTAATATGAATGCCATATTTATTTTCATTTAATATTACATCTTTATTTTTATTTAATAATCTTAATACCTCAACTTGATTAAATTTATTCATATTTTCAATAGATTCTCTTAAATAGTTTAATTCGCTTACAGAATAATTATTTACTTCATTAGTGGATACAATTGCTTCCATTTAAATAGTATATTATATTACCTTTAAATCTATATAAAAAAATATAAATTTATAAAATTAATATTTAGACATTTGATTTGTAGTAGTTGTCTTCTTCATCATCTGGTTGATTTTGATTTTGACTTTGTTTATAATAATTAGTTTCTCCTTCATCTTCAATTACTAATCGAGGCTTTTGTTGTTGTTGCTTTGGTCTTGGAACATATTCCTTTTCTTTAACTAATTCACCAATAATTGACACATACTTATCATTTAATTCAAATCGTTGACCAATCACTCTTACATTAATTGTATCGCCAACTTTTAAATCATTAAACTGAGCCGAACCGTAATGATGGTCTCTTGCAACAAATACAACAATTGGTTAAGGCACATCAGTAGCGCTTTCAGCGCGCACACCAGCCTGACCATAATTTTTAACTGTACAAGAAACTAACATACCTTCAACTGGAAAACAGACATCACATTCAAAAACAACTTCAAATACAACATTATTACCACGTTCAATAGTTCCACAAGAATAACGAATAATTTTAGATGAGTTTGGCTTTACATATCCTTCAACAACACATTTACCTTCATAATTATGATGAATATATTCTTCAATAACTTCATCAATATTCTTACCAACATTGGTAATAGGTAAAACAACTTTTCTAGTCAAAAGACATCTTGAATAGATGGATTGTAATTTATTATCTCTGCGTTTTTTAAATTGCTTAACGGAGTCCATTATATTGTATATACATATTATCTTTTAATTATATTTATTTCAATTTTATTTAATATAATTAAATAATTATACAAAAACAGTATAAAGTTTGTGATATATCGCCATTTCTGGAGTAAAAAACCATTTTTTATTATCATGTTCAGTCTCATCAAAATATCTTAAAATAAATTCTTCTAATACACATAATTCAGTATTACCAACCGCTTCTGAAATAATATTTCCATCTGAATCCTTTATTGCTTTTGTACTTTCATTTGTATATTTTTCTTCACCAACTATATCATTTAATTTAGAGAGATTTTTGTTTTTAGTAGCCTGGTCACATCTTGCACCAATATCTCTTTTTGATGTCATATCTTTTGTTTTAAATGCTAAAGCAACGCTAGTTTTTTCATGTCCAATAAAACCAACTATTCTATTATATTTACTGGCGTCAAATGCTAAGAAATCTTTTGTTTCCTTTGAACCTGCTATTTCACGTTGTTCTTCTGGTGATGCATCAACCCATTTATTTTTTTCATTTAATATCATTATCATTCTTTTCTTTAACTTATAAGTAATAAATGCTGAAAAATTTTTGGTGTGTATCGTGTTTTTTTCAAAATAATCTTTTATATATCTTTCAAGTGTGTCTTGTGAAATACTATCAAGAGAATAAATATAATTCATAACATTAACTTTATCTTCAAATTGAAGCATTTCAATCATATGAGAAACTAAAAATCCTATTAAATATTTTTTTGATTCGGGATATTCCTTTGACATTTTTTTTATAACTATACCACAATGTTTAAACCAATTATCATCTCCTCTAGGTACTTTATTTTGTTTTAAAAAATCTTTTGTTATATTAAAATTAACCAGCAATTCATCGACAATTCGTTTACCTTCAGGAAATAGAATTTCATCTTCTTCTACAATTATTTTATTTAAATTTCTCTTATCTATAACAGGTTTAACGATGTTTTGTTTTAATTCAAAATTAATCATATCATGTTTATAATCAATTGGAACTGATCTATCGAATATTGATATATTTTTATCTTTTAATTCAACTGGCTGAAACAAATAATATTCACCAATATTTATTAAACGTCCATTTCTACCATATTTATCAACAATAAATTCATTTTCATCATCTATTAATTGTGTTAATGCGGAAAATATTTGAACATATGGATATTCTTTTGGAGTACGTATTTGCCTTAAAAGCATGTCTTTTTTATAGAAAAATGACTCCTTAAAAAGCATTCTAATTCTTTGCAATATTTTTTCGGAATTCATAACAATAAAATTTTGGTCATATGTATCTTCATTAAGATTTTTTTCATCAATTTCTTTATCTGGACGACAGTCATAATTACAAGTTGCCATATAATCACAAGCTGGAGAAAAAGGTGCGTCACCTATTTTAAAATCATTAAGTACTTGACCAGTTGATAATTCTTGTTTAATGGGCTCTTTTAAACTTGCTGACATGATATCTTGTGTAAAATTAGTTTGGTCGTGATTAATTATGCAGTCAACTGCAGTTTCTTTTAATAATCTAGTAACTTTTCCAATTTGAACAGCTTTATATTCGGCAACACGATAAACGTACAAATCTGCTGCTTCTTCAATATTCTTATCAAGAATAGTACCATACATAAATATTTCAACATTACGCTTTTCAAATGGTAATAAAGAATGTGAAAAATTACGCACACCACGACCAATAATTTGCTCAATACGATTCATATTGTACCAGGGTTCTAATATATGAATTTGACGAATATATTTAAAATCAATACCTTCTGAACCTGCTTTTGAAATTAAAACAACTTTAACTTTATTACCATCTTTATTATCCTCACCAGTTAATCCTTTTACTTCAAAATCATTATTTGGAGATAATCTTCCATCACCTGTAATCATTGAATAACGTGCTGGCATGAAATTTTTCTTATCTTCTGGTGGATGCATTGTTCTAACATCAACAACTTCAGTTGGTCTATTTTTAAATAATGGTTTAATACCGCTTTGTCCAAATCTAGTAAAACCCATTTCTTCGAGAGCAAGAGCCATTGGAATTAAACCACTATCAATATATTGCGAATAAATTAAAATAATACCATCAGATACTTTATTTGTTTCAGGATTTAATATTTTATCCATAATAGATTTGATTTTTGAACTGTAACTACCTATTTCATTTTGAGAGAATATTTTACCATAATTTTTTAAAGTAGCAGATTTATATTCAAATTCACCTTTAATTGGTGGTGATTTACTATCTAAAAAGGTCATCATTCTCTCTAAACCAATTTTACCAGTTAATTGATGTGGGTCAATTCTTATATCGAGTGATGAAGATGATGTATCTTTTCCTCCTTCCATTAATGAAGAACCAGATATATCACTACTGCTACTACTACCACTACTACTACTACTACTACTGCTACTACTACTGCTATTACTATTGATACTACTACTGCTATTACTATTGATACTACTATCACTGCTACTTTCAATAACAAGTTTAGGTTTATTTTTAATACTTGATTCGGATTCGGATTCAGATTCAATTTCTTCTTCATCTTCACCTGCACTTTTTCTCTCTGATGAACTACTTTCAACTATTAATAATTTTTTTGGTTTTGATTCAATTGGTGATACACTTTCATCTTCCTCATCTTCTTCTGATGAACTAGTTTCGGATGGACTTGGATTAAATTCTTCAGATAATTTATCTGCTGGAAGTGTATCAAGTATTTGTTTTAAGCCTTGAATTGGATATGAAATAATAAGTGACTCAAGTGGTGTTTGTAATAATGTGTAACCGAATGATTCCATTTGGTCAAATGTTGGCAATTCTCTTACAACTCCTTGTTTTGTTGTAATTTTAAATTTTTTATTTCTTAAATTATGAATTATATATCTATAGCAACAATATTGACATTTACCACAAGTATTACATTCACCAATTTTAGTTAAATATAAACTTAAAATACGTTTCTTATCCTCATGTTTTATCTTTTTAAGATTCATTTGATAGGCTGGATAAGTAATGGAAGGAAATGTTTCATTTGGTGCAAATTGATTTGGATAAACACGATAAGGAAATGTATATGGATTTTCGCCTCTTACAAAAGAAACATATCCAGTTGCTTTTCTTGTTATTAATTCTTCTCCATTCTTTTTGAAATTTCCATTTTTATCAAACACATCTTTAACTTCTATTTTACCTCTTCTATCATTTGTATTCATAAGATTTAAAAGCCAAACAATCTCTTTATAATTATTGTACATTGGAGTAGCAGAGAGAAGAAGAAATCTCATATTTAAAGCAGATTTAACTAAAAATTCCAAATTAATTGCTACTTTTTTATTTTCATTATCGTCTGTTTTACGAATATTATGAACTTCATCAATTACAATTAATCTATTATCGAATTCGTTTCTAAGGCGTCTTATAATTCTACTATTTAATTCTATTTTAACATCTTTTAACATTTGAATTCTTGATTTAGCGCCAGGTTTTCTCTCTATTTTCTCTTTTTGTTTTTGTTTTTTTGCTTCTTCTTCATAATTCATTGTTTTAATTATATAATTTGCAAATTGAACATAACCTAAAAATATGTAATAAGTATTTATTAAATTTTTAATTTGTGAAATAACTTTTTCTTTTGGCATTGGCATATTCATTGGATTTATTTCTTTTAAAAGTTTATTACCGACACAACCTCTCATACTCCAAACACCATTAATTAATTTTAATTTTCTTTCATCAAATAATTGAAGTTTAAAGTTATCCTGTACATTTTCTGACGCAACGATAATAATTCTCTTAGTTATTCCCATTTGTTTCATATAATCTCTCATTTCTTCTGTTACCCCAATAGCACTACATGTTTTGCCTGAACCTAAACCATGATATAAAAGTAAACTACTATATGGTGTTTGAAATGACAAAAAGTTTTTGACAAATGCCTGATGAGGTTGGAGTTCAAAATCAGCCTTAGCTAATATATCTGCTTGTTGTTTAATATTTTCATAAATTGTGCCATCATATTTCGTATCATTAAATTCTTTTTTGGTTGCTATTTTTATGTTAAAATTTTTATCGTTCATATTTGGATATAAATATTCGTCATCGTTTTCATTCTCAGATAAATATTCGCGTTCAATTGCTTCTTTTTTAAGTATAAATTTATTGCATTCTGGCTTAAAAAAATTATCTTGATTGCAATTTATATTTTTAAATTCATCTTCCAAATTATTTTTATTATCTATTGATGACGAAGTATCATCAGAAATAGTTTCTCTTGATGAGGTTGATGGTATTGATGTAGATGAATCAGAAGTAGATAAATTTGAAGTAGATGAATTTGAAGTAGATGAATCTGATGTAGATGAATCTGATGTAGATGAATCTGATTCAATTATTAAATTTGATTTTTTTATAGGGGTTAAAGATTTTTCTTTATTTGATGAATCAGTTTCGATTACCATTTTTTGCGGTTTTACTTCACTTGATTTTGAACTAGAAGATATATTTGAATCTGATGTAGATGATGAGCCAGATATTGATGACGAATCTGATGTAGATGACGAATCTGATGTAGATGACCCATCAATATTATCTGCAATTTTTTTGGCTAATTTTGCTAGTTGTGATGAAGATGCATTACTTGGTATTGTAGAACCTTCGTCAGAATCCTCAACTATTAATAATTTCTTTTTTTTATTGTCTGTCATAATAATATATATTAATATAATCTATATTCTTGTAATACTTTATTAATATTTGTAATTAATTCTTTTTTTTCTAAATTATATGGTCTAATAGATTCTAAACAATTATCTATTGTTTTCCATTCTAATTTGCTCACTTCAGTTATTTGAAATTTATTTAATTCATCTGTTGAATTATTCATATATGCTAAAAAATATTTATGCTTATATGATTTATGATTTGAACCAATAAATGTTTCTTCAAATGGAATAACATTTTCAACAATTGTTATTGATTCTTTAGGTATACCAGTTTCTTCCTCAAATTCTCTTAGAGCACAGTCTAAATCTTTTTCTTTTTGATTTCGTCTACCTTTTGGAAATTCCCATTCAGTTTCTCTCCATTTTGTCTTGCTTAAATTTACTATATCTTCTAATGTATATTTAACATCATCAATAATAACACTTTCCTTTAATGTATCGAATTTTTTTTTAGATGCAATTTCTTCACTTTTAAATTGAATATTTGTATTTCCCCACATTTCAGTCCATAACTGTTCAAATGGTAATGTTAATATTCTTTTTTTCTCATCTAATGACATTTCATCTACCATAGTAATTAATTGTGTTAAATTATATGGTGAATATTTACCTCTTAAAAAATCTATATAACCAAAACTATCTTTTCTTCTTATCATAAGAAATTGTAATCCTTCAGTACTACTTCTAAATGTAATTATACCATAACTAGTAATAGGTAATTTACATTGATGAAACATGTGTCCTTGTTTTCCACAATTATTGCATACATTTATATTTTTATTCATACTTTATTATGATAATTATACATATAATATTTAAGTCAATTTAAATGTATATTTACACATTTAAAATATAGTTTAATAATTAATATTTTTTTACATCAAAATATTAATGTCATCAGGTACAGTATATCTAGACCCAAAAATATGGGGTCCACATTATTGGTTTTTTTTACATACTTTAGCAATGACTTATCCTCATCATCCTAATGCGGTTACTAAAAAGAAATATTATGAGTTTATTCAAAATTTACCTCTTTTTATTCCAGTTGAAGAAATATCAAAAGAATTTGAAAAACTTATTGACCAATATCCAATAACGCCATATTTAGATAATCGCGATTCATTTGTTCGATGGATGCATTTTGTTCATAATAAAATAAATGAAAAGCTTGAAAAACCACCAATAACATTAAATGATTTCTTTGTTCAATATTATAACTCATATAAATCTCAAAATGAGAAACTAACAGAATATTATAAATTGAGAGAAAAATTCGTTTATGGAGGCATTTTAATTACTATTTTAGGTTCTATTTATTATTTATATGACAAATAATATATTGTAATTATATAGCAGATATAATGACTAAAACAAAAAAAAATAGAAAAGGAGGTAAGGTTATCGCATCAGGTGGTTATGGATGTGTTTTTGATCCTGCCTTAAAATGTGAAGGAACACTTAAAAGAGAAGCCAATAAAATATCAAAATTAATGACTAATAAACACGCTACTCAAGAATATGAAGAAATTAATGATATAAAATCTAAATTGGATTCAATACCTAATTATGAAGATTATTTTTTAGTTAATGGTGCCACATTATGTAAACCGGCAAAACTAACATTCAATGATTTACATGAATTTGATGGCAAATGTACTGCATTACCTAAAGATGATATAACTAAAAAAAATATTAACAAAAAGTTAGATGAAGTTATGACTTTAAATTTACCAAATGGTGGTCTACCAGTAGATGATTATCTTTACGATAAGGGAACATACCAAAAAATGTATAATGTTCATATGAAATTGGTTAAATTACTAAAAAATGGTATTGTTCCTATGAATGGAAAAAATATTTATCATTCTGATATTAAGGATTCAAATGTTTTAATAGATGATAATTTGAAAACTGAAATTAAAGCACGATTAATTGATTGGGGATTAACGGTTGAATATGATAGGGGAACAAAAGAAACATTTCCAAAAAATTGGAGAAATAGACCTTTACAATTTAACGTACCATTTTCAGTAATTATTTTCAGCGATTCATTTTATGAAAAATATTCAAAGTATTTGGAAGAAGGAGGTAAAACAGACAAAGAAAAATTATATCCTTTTGTATTAGATTTTTTAAATAGTTGGATGAAGGAACGTGGTGCAGGACATTATAAATTTATTAATCAAATAATGTTAATATTATACGATAGTTCACTCGAAAGCGTATCAGAAAAAGATAAACCAACTGTTATTGAAACCGAAATTACTATACCAACAATAGTTAATTACATTTGTGATGTTTTAGAACATTATACAAAATTTAGGGGAGATGGTTCACTTAATTTGAGAGAATATTTAGATGATGTTTATACAAAAATAGTAGATATATGGGGATTTTTAAACATATATTATCCAATACTTGAAATGCTTTCTAATAATTATGCGCGTTTAAAAACAGATGAAATGAAAATATTTAAACAATTACAGTTTATATATTCAACTTATATGTATGAACCAAGACATGAACCTATACATATGAATGAACTTTTAAATGATTTAAAAATACTTGGTAATTTGATTCATATAGTTATACATGGAAAAAGAAAGACAACTTCGTCAAATAATTCAGCATTAGCAAAGGGAATAAAAACAAAGAAAAATCAAATATTTAAATCTCCTGTATTTAAGAGAAAACCATTGGTTAAAAGATTTAAAAATCCCTTTTTATTATCGTTAAAAAAATAAATAATCTAAACTATTTGTATAAATGAAGGATTTTAGAAATCTTTGTACTCCAGCAAAAATATACTTCGCTATTGCAGTAATTGCGACTGTTATTGCGTTATTTAGTGGTGCTTCACTTATGATGGCTTTTTGGAAGCTTGTTTTTGCTTTTATTTGGACTTATGTTTTAGGATGGTTATGTGATAAGGGATACAGATCCATATCTTGGTTCTTAGTTTTATTACCATATATTATTATTGCTTTAGGAATGTTTCAAATTTATCACGTCACATATGACCAAAGACAATTTTTAAGAAGCATTAAATTACAAGGTGCTTATGGACAAGAGGCTATGACCAAAATGGCAAAAAAATAAGCGGGTATGATATTTGTATTATTTTATTATAAATTAATAATATAATATGAGGTTAGAAATATTTGTATTAGGTTTAACAGCATTTTTTGTTTATAATGCGTATACCGATGGCAAATACACAAAAATGTTTTGGGCTTTTAAAAAATACTATAAAATGATATTTTATGCTTTATTAGGCATTGGAATATATTACATGTTAAAAAGAAATCCTGATAAGGGCAGAGATATGTTATTATATGCAAATAACTATGTAAAATATTTACCAATTGATAAAAATTCAATGGATATGTTAAGTCCTATTATTGATTTCACATCTACACCTGAAACAAGTTTTATGGAATCATTTAACAATATAAGTCCAGGATTTTATAATCCTGGAGATAGACGTATGATGACTTCAGGTCGTGGTGCAACTAAGCGTTCAGTTTCTGAAACAAAAAAGAAATATGTTGCTGCAAATCAAGATTGGAAATGTGGGCATTGTCAGAGCCAATTAGACCATACATTTGAAATTGATCATAAATTGCGTTTAGAATATGGTGGTGGTAATGATGTAGATAATTTAATAGCACTCTGTCGTAATTGTCACGGTAAGAAGACTGCTAGTGAAAATATGTAAATAATATATTAAAATGATATAAATACATAATCGTAATAATAAATAATTAAAATGGGAAAAATATTATTTACAACTTGGGGTTTATTTTCAACATTAGGAGTATATAGAGGAATAAAGAATTATGGATTTAAATATAAACAAAGGGTAAAAAATTATGAACAAGATTGTGAAAAATATCCCAATATTTATAGAAATACGGATATTTATAAACATATAACAAAACCAAAGTATTATACAAGTGACGCTATTGCAACAGGATGTATGGGATTTGTATTGTATGCTAATCCCGCAACATGTTTATTTATGTTATATAATGAATTACATAGATTAGAAATTAATTTACGAGGTTACAATGATGAAAAAGAAAAAGAAGATTATCATAAACTTTTATAAAAATTTAGTACAGTGTAAACATTTAGTACATAATAATACAATATAATATTACATTATATTAATATGGACAATACGAATAAACAAAATATATTACCACAAATAAATACACCAAAAATATTCTATTTTCTTGCAACAGGAATAGGATTTTTAATAATAATGATGTTTTTAATATTGAATGACGTTAGTTTACGTTCATTATTAGGTATGAGTAAACCACAATCTCAACAACAATTAACAGCAGATATTTTTGCTATATTATTTTTCTCTCTATTAGTATTTGGGATATGTGTTTTATTTCTCCCAAATTTAAAAGAATTTAAAAACTTATTCGAGCAAATAAGTGGTGTAACTTATGTCATACTTTATACAATATTTGCAATATTATTTTTTACTATGATGCCAAAGGAAACACTTGATAAATATCCTTATATAATTAATTCAATTATGATATTTTTAGGTGGGTTATTTTTTTATAAAAGTTTATCAGCAAATTATATTGATAATTTTAATGTAAATTATGAAAGAATTAAGATGTTAATTTTATTTTTTTGTTTTATTACAATAATTATTACATTTTATAACGTAAATCCAGGTAATTTTGTAAGTAATTTTTCAGGTTCGTCATTATTAATTACTATTATTCTTGCTGTGTTTGCATTCTTATACATTGTTATTTTATTAACTTTACCTGGAGAACAAGGTTCTACACAAAAAAACTTTTTAAGTAATTTCTCATCGTTTGGTGCTTATGGTTCAATATTATTTTTAATATTTTTAGTTGTAATGACCAGTATAATAGCAGGTAATAAATCATTTTTTGAAGATAAAACTAAATCATCTTCAGTTATGATTTTACTATTAATAATATGTATAGTATGGGTTACATTATTGGGCGTTAATATGTTTACGGGTTCATCACAAACACCAGTTGCAGTTAGTCTAATGAAAAAAGGATTGCTTGGTGTATTTGGTCTCGTTATTTCAGCGCTGTTAATATATTGGTTAACGTACAATATTGGCAGTTTATCTGGTAATTCAAGCATAATGAGTTTTATATTAAATATTTTATTGGTTGTTATCGTATTAGGTCTCATATATAAAACTATTAATGTACATTTACCATCAGGCAATTCGAAAAAAAATGCGTTTTTTAGTTTAATAATCAATACTTTACTTTACATACCTTGTTTAGTAAGTGGTGGATTTGATTGGTTAGGTAACTTATTATCAGGTAAACAAGATACTGGTTCATTAATTATGTTAGCTATCGCAATATGTTTAATAGTTGCTTATTTTAAGTTGCCTCAATTGTTCAATTCATTTAGCAGCCAAGGTGGACAGCAATTAGTAAATAAACCAGTTTATACTGATACTCAATATAATTTAGGTTCATATGAACAACTTAATGGCGAGCAAAATAATGATGATGGTTCGGTTAAATTTGATTATCAATATGCTATATCATGTTGGGTATTTATTGATGCTGCTGCACCAAATACAAATCCCAACTATAATAAATTTACTTCTCTATTGAATTTTGGAGAGAAACCAAACATTTTATATAATGCGAAAAAAAATACATTAATGATAACAATGCAACAAAAAGACCTTAAAAATATTACAAAAAATAAACTAATTGATTTTGACGATAATGGTAATAGAATAATTTATGTCAATAAAGATGTTTTACTACAAAAATGGAATAACATAATTATCAATTATAATGGAGGAACATTAGATATCTTTTTAAATGGGGAATTAGTTAAATCTTCTATTGAAGTAGTACCTTATTATAAACTTGATAATTTAATAATTGGAGAGAATGAAGGAATAAAAGGTGGAATATGCAATGTTATTTACTTTAGAAACGCATTAACTTCGTCAAATATTTATTATTTATATAATACTGTGAAGAATAGAACTCCTCCTGTATTAAACGATTCGAGCGAAACCATATTGACTAAAAATATATAACGAATATTAAAGAAAATTTCTAAATCTATATTATACAATGAGTGCTTTAAGTATTGTAATTACGATAGTTGTAATTGTTTTTATTTTTATGTTATTAAGATATCTTTTTACTGATCCTTATACATTACAAAATGTACAAGATGGTAAATCCACTTCAACTATTAGTGCATCTTCTTTAGCAACTAATGGTTCTAATGTTCCTTCAAGTAACTTTGCTTATTCAATATGGTTTTATATTAATGATTGGAATTATCGTTATGGTGAATCAAAAGTAATTTTTGGTAGAATGGGTGCTATGTCAAAGAAAGGTAAAGGCTCTATTGATGGTGTAAATGGTTTAGATCCTTGTCCTGCAGTTGTTTTAGGTGCAGTTGAAAATAATGTATCTGTTTCTCTTGGATGTTATCCCGGTGTTGACCAAGTACCAACTACTCCTGGAGGAAACACTGTTGTTCACACTTGCACAGTTGCAAATGTCCCTGTTCAAAAATGGGTTAATTTAACTTTAAGTGTTTATGGCAGAACAATGGACTTATATATTGATGGTAAATTAGTTAGAACTTGTTTGTTACCTGGTATTGCAAGTATAAATAATAACGCAAATATTTATGTAACACCTGCGGGAGGTTTTGACGGATACACTGCAAAACTTCAATATTATCCAAATTCTCTCAATCCTCAAGAAGCATGGAACATTTATGCTAAAGGATATTCCAGTTGGTCAAGTATGTTTAATGCTTATCAAGTTCAAGTTTCTTTAGTTGAAAATGGTAAAACACAAAGTAGCGTAACAATTTAAAATAATTATATATATTAAATTTTCTTATTTATTTAATATATATAATGAGTGATAATGGAGTATTTAATACATTTTCAATGAATAGAGGAACTTTTGGAACACAAGAGTTTTTAGAATCTAATAGTTTAGTAGCTAAATTTGCTTTCTTATTATTAGTCATTTTTGGATTTGTTCT
>JACCDY010038443.1_pt1 | contig 14145 bp, 17 predicted proteins | sample 7446391 | NCBI WGS metagenome assembly JACCDY01 (sample SAMN15323451, study PRJNA562643) | freshwater metagenome | isolation source: river surface water | place: USA:Blue River Watershed | collected 2017-08-18 | reverse complement strand
GAATTACTGTTTAATATTAAATTGAATATTTTTTATTTTTTTATTCTTATAAAAAAAATGACAACACCTTTAGATTTATTGATTTGTCAGTTAAATTGTTATAATGAAATATTACATGCATTACACCATCATGATGTGGATCAATCTATAAAAGATGATATCATTCATATCATTTTAAGATCAATTCATAATTATTCAATCATACCCAACATAGAGTATAAATTTATATATGATGAAGACAGAAACATTGTAGAATTAACAAAAATATAAAATTGAACAATTTAAATGTATTTTTTTATTTTTATATAAAAATGAATTCCGGATATATTGACCTCATTTTAGGCCCGATGTTTTCCGGAAAAACATCTTTATTGATTGATAAGTATTATACACATCATTTATCATCTCGCGTATTAGTGATTAATCATTCATCGGATGATCGATATACATCATCTCCTATGATGGTAGCACATAATCATGCGTCTATTCCATGTGTACTTACTGTTTCACTTAATGCGTTAGATGTTAATATGGATGAGTATGATCGTATTATGATTAATGAAGGACAATTATTTCCAGATTTATATGAGTTTGTCATGAAACAAGTGTATGAAAATAAAAAATATGTTTGGGTAGCTGGTTTGGATGGTGATTATTTACGTAAACCTTTTGGTCAAATTCAACAATTGATTCCGCATGCTGATTATATTATCAAATTACAAGGAAAATGTGCAATTTGTAAAAAAAATCCATCTATTTTCACATTACGAACATCAGATGAAACTGAACAAATTCTAATTGGTACAGATCAGTATAAACCCGTATGTAGAACATGTTATGAAAAACATAATCGACATATGTAATTAAATTGATTATTTTTTTTTAATTTTTTTGAATTAAAAAAAAATGGAAATAGTTCATCATTGTTTACATTTGATTTATTATAATCTACAAATTTGTGGAGTATATATTGACTGTTATACAAAAATGGCATGGGTAATCACTAAATCTAAATATCGTATTTCATGGATGTATATTCAATTATACATGGAATATATTTCCTTATGTGCAAGTATTATATTCAATCATATCAATATGGGATTTTTGTATCTCCAAATATGGATGATAAGATTATATGTAAGTATAAGAGGATTAATGCCAATGCAACAAATGAATATAATCATTTAATCATCATAAAAAATATCAACTCCTTCATTTATCATGCGTTCAATTCTTTTTGGATTGTATAATAAAATAGAATATTGATATAACAATTCATGTTTAAATCGTTTCATTCTTTTTTCTAATAATTTATAAAATAATTTATGCCCATATTTATAAATTAAATAGATGGATTTGATATTATAATATTTTATCATTTCATTATATTTTTGATATTCAATATATGTATTACCAATCCTAATATGATGATGGTCCAGTTCATTATATATATTTCTATTAAGTGTAATCATGATTTCTGAATTGTATAATAACGGATATTGTATCATAGGATTTCCTTTTATCATTAATAAAGATAATGTATATGGTAATGGTTGTAGTTTTGTAATAAAATTATATGTACAATCTAATTCTTCCAAATGATTAGGTAATTGAGGTAATGTAGTTAAATGATTGAGACTACAAAACAAAATAAATAAAAAAGATGGTAAAGTGGGTAATGTTTTAAGATAATTATTAGAACAATTTAATAATTCTAAATTATTGGATAATGGAGGTAATGTTTCAAGTTGATTATCTGAACATTTTAAATGAACGATTGAATGCGGTTGTAATGGTAATGATTTTAAAAAATTACCTGAACAATTAAAACATCGTAAATGTTTTGGTAAATATTTAATTTTTTTTATTTTATTATAAGAACAATCTAATCCGAGAAGTGAATTTGGCAAAATACATATATAAGTCAATTTATTAAATTTACATGATAAATATTGTAGATAGTTTAATTTGGGTAATTTTTTAATTTGGTTATGACTACAATCTAATTCAATTAATGTTTTAGGTAATATAGGTAATGATTTTATTTTATTAGTATTGCAATATAATGTATTTAAATGAGTATGAATTAATTTAGGTAATTTTATTAATTGATTATAACTACAATCTAATACCTTTAATGTTTTAGGTAATTCTGGTAGTTCAATTAAATGATTATGATCACAATATAATTCAATTAATTGAACATCTAATGGTAATATAAATTTATAAATATTTAATTTATTAAGAATTAAAATATCATTATTTGGATAAATTTCAAATTCATTCATTTTTTAATATTTTAAATAACTCTTTAAATTGTTTATATGTATGTGTTTTATAAAATTGAAATATAAATAATTTAAAAATAATTATATTAGATATATTTAAGATCACCATGGAATCAACTTCTGTTCCTATTCAGTTTCCTCTTCCTTCCCGGCTTGAGAGACAAGTTAGTGACCAAGATAGTTGGCACCACGAATTATTTCGTCGTGGTGTTACTCGATTTTGTACTTGCCGCAAAAATTGCATGTACATGCAAAATCGCAGCGAAGGCTGTGAAAACGGCGGTGATGGTGGTCAAAGATACATCGATTATTGCAACATTCAATCTCTGAGTATGGCTTAAAGATTGGGTGAAGTAAAAATCATTTTTTTATTCTAATTCTATACTAGACATACGACTATTTTCTTTCATATATGCGCTATATTTAGGTTGATGTAAATTTACATCAGGTATAGGATATGGTTTAAGTAATTCACTTATAGAATGATTTCCAACTCTTAATAAGGTAGGATTATATTTATTACACCATTCAATAAATACATCATATTTATATAACAATAAATAAGTTAAAATAATATATGCAAATGCATTTGTATCTTCATTGTATTTATTTTTTGAAAAAATATCCATATATTTCATTCCCATCGTATCTAATAATTTATCCATTTGAAATCTTGCAAATAATATTTCATAATGCATTAACTGTTTGACATTCGATTTATATTTTTTTTTATCAATAAAATAACATGTAAAATATACATTTAAGATTCTTGCCCATGTTTCACAATATGTTTCTGGTATGTTAATATCTGAATTAATATTGTTAAACATTTTTTTTATTTTCATATTGATGTCATGATTATCCAATGTTTCATCTAATCCAAAATAATGAAAACATTCATGTACTAATACTTTAAACCATTCTTCATATCGATATATACATATATCAGCATTGTGTGTACATCGATATGTATATCCAGAATTTAAATGTTTAGGACCAATGACTTCATTGAATGGTTTAAATTTCATGGTTGGTGTAAATAATAAATGAATGGTCATTTCTGTACCTACACATTTAGATAATGGAAATTGTAAAAAAAACAATATCATCGTAACAATGCGTTTTGCATAATTGACTAAAGATTTATGTTGTTTTGTATAGAAATTGATATACAATACAATGTTAGGTAAATAACAAATAAATGTATAATGATATTTTAATAATTTAAAATCTTCTTTTACATTTGAAGTACAATTAATAGAAGGTAATTTAGATATAGTAGATACATGAGTGATCATTTTAATATTTCCTGCTTCTTTATACGAATGATCAATTAGTTTTAAAATCTCATCTGTATAAGGAGGAGTAATTATATTTTTATGAGCAGATTTATTTTTTTGTAATTCTTGGATTATATGTTTAGAAATATTAGATAACATATAATATAAATATTTATTTTATAATTCTAGATTAAATGAGAAAAAGAAAAAATAAAAATGATGAAGATAATGTGACTAAATTTACAAAATTATTAACCATTGAAAATAATTTATCAGACATTGAATATTTTAAAACAAACAAAGATAAACAACAAAAAATAATAGATGAATTAGATAAACTAAATCATATTATATATCAATTTAAACCACAATTAATGCAATTGATTGAATCGGATATACCCATTGAATTTAAAGCCATTGCATTACGTAAATTCAATCAAATTCATTCTGAAAACAATGAATACTTCAAACTTCAAAAATGGTTAACTACTTTTTTACGAATACCTTTTAATACATTTCAACAATTACCAGTTCAAATCAATCATGGACCAATTGAATGTAAACAATACATTGAACAGTGTGAAGAAATTTTAAATCAATGTACCTATGGTATGCATTATGCAAAATATAAAATATTACAACTTATTGGAAAATGGATGGTTAATCCTAAATCATTGGGTACAGCAATTGCATTAAAAGGACCCATGGGTACTGGAAAAACTACATTGGTTAAATATGGTATCAGTAAAATATTAAATCGTCCATTTGGATTTATTACCTTAGGTGGTGCAAATGATAGTGGATATTTAGAGGGTCATTCTTATACATATGAAGGTAGTACACATGGTAAAATAGTAGATATATTGATAGAAACAAAATCAACAAATCCTGTTATTTTTTTTGATGAATTAGATAAAGTAGGTAAAAATGATAAAGGAAATGAAGTGATTGGTATATTAACCCATTTGATTGATACAACACAAAACAATCAATTTCATGATAAATATTTTTCTGAAATGGATTTTGATTTAAGTAAATGTTTATTTATATTTAGTTACAATGATGAATCATTGGTCAATCCAATTTTAAAAGATAGAATGTATGTCATTGATGTAAATGGATATGATAAACAAGATAAACTTATTATTGTTCGTAATTATTTATTGCCTGCTATATTAAAAGAATTTAATTTGGAAGAAAATATTTTAATCGATGATTCATCGATCGAATATTTAATTGATCTTACGATTGAAGAAGAAGGTGTACGTAATTTAAAAAGAAATTTAGAAACATTGATTAGTAAAATCAATTTAGAACGTATTCAATTAACAGAATCAATATTACCTTATACCATAACAATTGATAAAATAAAAAAATATATTTAATTTTTAATTTGTAATGATTCTTGGTGCAATATTCATCGTCATTAATTCTTGAAATAATAATTTACATGAATAAGGAATATTCACTCTCACAAAATCAGTACGATTATCACAATTTCTACAGTAATGAATATTAGATACTTCATTATAAGCCGCATATAATCCACATGATGTACATACATGTACTTGGTATTTATCAGATGAATCATACATCCTACCTTTTGTGAAAGAGGATGCACCATGTGATATCATACAATCTCGTTCCATTTCACCAAAACGTAAACCTCCATCTCTTGCTCTACCTTCTGCCGGTTGACGAGTAAGATTTACCATTGGACCATTTGAACGGCTATGCTGTTTATCAATCACCATATGTTTCAATCGTTGATAAAATACTGGTCCAATGAATATATTGGATTCTAATGGTGTACCAGTTAATCCATCATACATGACTTCATTCCCATAACTTTCATATCCTAATTTAATTAATTCATTGGATATATCAGACACAGATAAATCTCCAAATGAAGTTCCATCTCCAAACATACCTAATTCAAGTAATATTTTACCTAATAATGTTTCTTTTAATTGAGCAATTGTCATACGAGATGGAATTGCATGTGGATTAATAATAATATCAGGTTTAATTCCATTCGATGTATATGGCATATCTGCTTCTTGAATGATGTTACCAACTGTACCTTTCTGTCCATGGCGAGAGCTAAATTTATCACCAATATCGGGTTTACGATAGGCTCGAATTCTGCATTTCCAGAATGAATACCCATTACCATTGACATCAATGTAATTTTTATCTACATAACATTCTTCATCTGTACGATGACATTTACTAATATCTTCATATTTGATGGTTTTTGTAGGATCATTACGTGCTTCTTTAATCGGAAATACTTTACCCATAATTACATCCATATTTTGAATTAATGTATTTTCAGGCATAAGACCATCTGGTCTTAATTTAGAGTAATTACCAAATTTCATTCCTTTTGTTTTTAATGGATCAGGTTTGCAACGAATTTCTTCATCTCCTCGGATTTTTTTATCTTCATCCTTTTCTGTATGATAAATGGTTGCATTGAATAATCCTCGATCAATAGCACCTTGATTAATCATAACACTATCTTCTTGATTATAACCAGTATATGTCATAATGGCTACAATCACTGTCATTCCAGATGGAATTTCATGCAATTTTAACATGTTCATAACACGTGTATCTACTAGAGGACGATGCGGACAATTAAGTACATAACTTGTTTTATCCATACGCATATTGTAATTTGTCATGTATACTCCCATGGCTTGTTTACCCATTGCACATTGGTATGTAAGCCTAGGTGATTGATTATGTTCCGGAAAGGGAATACATGATGCCAGAACACCAAACATAGTACTAGGATGTAATTCACAATGTGAATATTTTAATCGTTTGATTAAATCCTTTTGAGTAAATGCTATGAGTGAATGATTTTGTTCAACTGGATCAATGTATTCAACACAGGATGGATTTTTTAAATGAATAATTAAATCATTCCAGCTTAATTGATTTTCTTTTAATTGTTGAATGATTTCTTTAGTTACTAACAATTCATTGTTTTTTACTTTAAATAATGGTCGTACCAAACGACCAGCATCATTGCAAATATGAATTTCATTGGTTGAAATGTCAAATACAATGGATGTATAAATATTAATAATTGATTTATATTTTTTTTCTTTAAAATTTTCATACATTTCAATAGGTCGACTAGTATTACCAATCCATAATCCATTAATGAATACTTTTGTACCGTTATGTAAACGATTATAATTGGTTTCATCCATTTCTTCTACAAATTCCTTTGCATACTCATATAATGGACTACTATCTGAATAAATAGTAATATGTGTCATATAACTCATATTCTTCACAACACCAACGGACTGACCTTCTGGTGTTTCAGATGGACATAAAAATCCCCAACTACTATTATGTAATCGACGCGGAGGGATTAATTTTCCACTCTTATCAATTGGTGTATTAATTCGGCGTAAATGACTTAAACTAGATACATAAGTCAACCGACTTAATACCTGAGCAACACCTACTTTATTTGTATTGATTTGTTTAATACCAAAATCACCCGTAGATAACGCTCGATTGATTCCATTTTCAATGGTCATTGATTTAACGATTTTATAAATATTGGTATAGTTAATGATATTAATATATTTATCGGTTGATTTCCATGAACCTGTATTCATTTCACGAATGGTTTGTTTTTGAAAATCTTTAACAAATTTATTAAGATAATTACGATATAAATTGTTAAGTAATGTACCGGTTAAATCAACGCGTTTATTAATATAAGAATCACGATCGTCACATTTAATACGTCCTAATGCACAATTAATTAATTTATTTGCCATATAACCAAGAAATTGAATACGTTGAATCATTGTCCTACAATGAGGAAATAAATCATTATGTAATACTTCTATTGCAAATTCACGCTTTTTGATATTTCCAGTTGCTTTGTCCATATTCATTGGAGTAAACATTACATTGGATGTAATATATTGAATGCAATCTTCTTGTGTTTCATATTCACTTGCTTCTACAATAGATCCACGAATGTATTCTAGCATTTCTGTATCTTTTTTATGAATATCAAGAATGATACGAGTACAAATATCTTTATCCGTTAATACACCCAATGCTCGAAATACAATTCCAATAGGAATAGGTTTACGAATACGAGGAATATTTACATGAATAAGATAATCATTTGTATTAGTTTGTTTAAATAAATACATATTAATTTGTTTAGGAGAAATACGTTTATAATCAGGAATCGATTTGATTTCTGCCTGGAATAAATATTTATTTGAATTATTCACTGGAAAGCAAAACACTTTGTTTTCACAAGCGCGTTCTTGCCCTAATACCGTCTTTTCAGAACCATTGATGATAAAATATCCACCTGGATCATATCGGCATTCCCCTGTAATGTCAGGACTAATATGACCATATTGTGTAAGTACACAAATAGATGATTTTAACATAATTGGAATTTTACCAATATAGATTTGATTTAATGTATTTTCATAAGTTTGAACATTTTCTAATTCAGGACCAGTACGCACAATATATTGAATGTGTAGATCAATCGTTGTATTCGATGCATAAGTAAAATTACGTAAACGTGCTTCTTGAGGAAACATTAATTTAGTAGCTCCACTATTTTCATGAATTTGAGGACGATTCATATTAAAATTTTTAAAATTAATAATCACTTCTAATGTATATTTTTTATAATCTTTATTGTAAAATTGTTCAGAATGAATGACTAATGGATTAAACATTTCAATCGTTGCTTTAATTTGATTATTGATAAAATCATTAAAAGATTCAATTTGATGATCTACTAATCTTTTTAAATGTTCATCTTTAAAATAGGACTCAATCACTGACCAACAATCCATATTAATAATTCTGTTTTTTAATAATTATATATATTTATAATATTAAATCAATTTTAAATATTATTTTATTTTATTATATTATATGGGTTTTACTAATTTTATAAATGATCTTATTGGTCCATCTCAGAAATATTGCTTTGTTTTCCAAATATTTACGATTATTTATTTAATTGGAATATTAATGTATTTAGGTAGTTTTATAGCAATGATGTATAATGGAAAATTAAAATATGATAGTGCAATTGGTTTGTTAGTTGCATTAACAATTACATTATTAACATATCAATCATCTCGTTTGTTATATGGGATATGTTTAAATTCTAATTAATTCATATAATTTTATTATATTAATATATATGACTTCTTTTGAAACTATTGAAAATGAATTATATGGTCCTATTTATAGTCAAGAAAATTGTGTTATATTTTCAGGAGCATCATTTGGTATATCAATTGCTATTGTAATCAATGTAATCACTATGATTTATTTATTGGTTACATCAAAAAATTTAGGTAATTCTATTGTATTATTAGTAGTTATGATAACTATAATAATTACAAACTTTAGTTTATACTATTTATGTAGAGTATTACGAGGCATGTGTTTAAAATCATTAAACTAAAATTCTTTTATAATATATGAGTGGTAAAGTCATTAATATTGACAATTCATTGTTTCAATTAAAGAAAAAAAAAGAATCAAAACAAAAATTACCAACTCAATCCAATATTAAAAAAGAATTATTAAAAAAAATTTCTGAAAAATCTGAAAAAAATAATCCTGAACACATTATCAATACCATTAAAGAAATTGAATCTTTAACGAAACCAATGATTCAGATGCATGAAGATAATAAAATCGTAGAAAAACCTATTGTTGTTCCTCCAACTCCTTCTTATGGATGTTTGTCTGGTGGAAAAAATCCAACCTTTCGAAAATGGAAACATACTCTTAAAAATAAAGAAGCAGTTAAACCTAAACAAAAATTAGTTAAATCTTATGCTACATTTGGTAAAACTAAAAAAAATAAGATTTGTGTTCTTATTCAATCCAATGAGGAATGTCTAAAAATTGATCATGAAAAACAAAATTTATCCAATCAAGAAATTTCAGATATTCGTAATTATTTAATCAATCATGGTATTATTAAATATGGTTCTACTGCTCCTGAACACATCCTGAGAGATATGTACATCGATGCATCAATTGCTGGTGATATTTATAACAAAAGTACAGATGTATTAATCCATAACTATTTGAATCAAGTGTAATCAATCTATAAAATTGAAATACTTATATTACATTTGATTTATCATATTTTCAATCGTTGAATGCCAGTTCTAACTCCAGCGATTTTGTACGTTAAACGTGAGAGTTACATTAACGGGTTTCATTCCCTTAAATGTTTTCTCGATCTGATGTTGACCATCGTGGTTGCGTTGTATAGCAGAAAACAAGTCAAGCATAAGTTTGACAATAAAACTGCTACTATACTTCGGTTGTCAGTGTTCTTCTGGTCTTCCTATTATCAAAGTGAATTTAGACGTTTCTCAGTTTCACTTTGCAGATTCTTTGAATACAAGAACAAGCTACCCTTCATTTTTAAAAGGGTGACAACATCAGAATCAGCGAACATGTATTATGACATTGTCATTAACTACGACTTTTTTCAAAGTTTGGATGAGGGATTTTTGTTTCCAAATCTAAATGATGTGATTAAGTCGTTGTTGACTGATTATTGTATTGATCCATGTTTCGAGTATGAACCCAAGATGTTGAAGTTTTGTAAACTAGAATACCCGCTGAGTGTGTTTACCAAACCCACGAATTTGGTTGAATCGTCGTCGAGTAATGAACCAGACGTTGTTCCATTGAAGATGGAAGCTCGTCAACTGAAACAAACAAATGAAATGTTGTCTCAGATGATTGAGCATATCTATACTACGATGGTCAACGAGGATTATACTCGCCTTCAGGCAGTCATCTTTGATGTACATGCAATTCACTCATCCAAAAAACGTGGTCGATCTGATTCGGAAGAAGTTCCATCTCAGAAACCTAGAATTTCGGATGAGAAGGATTCTGAAGAGATTCCGTCTTTGAAAGTTGACCCTAGGGTTGATGACACACCGGAGTATGATTGAAATACCAGTGATTGGTTTTTTTATTTATAAAATTGAACTATTTCAATATTATAAAAAATATAATCAAAAAAAGTAAATGGCATTGTTTCTACCTAAATGTTTTTACATTCAAGAATTAATATATATTAATGGAGAAGAATCATTATTGTACTTTATTGAATTATATATTACAATGATTACTGCTATTTACAATGGTAAACGCGTATATTATGCTAATAAATCTGACAAAATATATAAATTTGATGTTATTGTATATACTTGGAAAAAGTATTTTCATTTATCCTTTTATGATTTCATTGACAACATCAATTACTTTTTCAGATATAAAGGATATCTTCCATTTTACTGTAGAAAAATTAAAAATATTAGAGAAGATATTGTTGAATATATGTTAGAGATTAATTTTAAGTATTATAAAAATGTGGATAATTCATTTCGATTTCCAAATCCAAATGATATCATTACAAATCTTATGGATAGATTTTGTAAGATTAATCCACCTATCACTACATCTAAGTATTTACAACTTTGTAAGTTTGTAGATAAAATAGGTAATCGTTATATTAGTTGTTGGAATAAAGTACCTAAAAAGGAAACAGTTAATCTTGAATCTAAAAAGAAATCAGTTAATCTTGAATCTAAAAAGGAATCAGTTAATCTTGAATCTAAAAAGGAATCAGTTAGTTCAGGTCCTTCATTAAATGAGAAATATGAACAATTAGAACAACAAAAAGATATGTATTCATCTATGCTTGATTATCTTCATTATATAAGCCACCGAGTTTCACCTGATGAATTAATTAAACAAATATCAGAAGTACATTCTATTAAAGTTGCTAGACATGATATAGAAGAAAATCCTTCTAAGAAATCTAGACTAGAAACTCCTGACTATGATTGAGTATTCTCTGAAACATAAACCAATTATCATATTGATTTTTTTCTTTATGAATTTTAAAATTTGATAAATGAGTAAATATACAATCTACTAATATAATTTGATCATCTTTTACAAGATAATTATGTTTAAAATAATTTTGTAATGTTTCATCATACAATTGAAACCACCAATTTATATTTTTTTTATGTAATATAAAAAATCCACCAGCAATTGTATTTTGATTTGGTGGTATTGGTATTTTTGGTAAATTATATTGATTTCGATCTTGAATGTTTTTTATAAAATCATTTAAATTCTGATTATTTACACATGCATAATGTATTTTATCTTCATCTAGAATTATATTTTTTGACCAATTTTTTAAATTATTTGTATGTAAATCATTATGTCTATTTCTAAAATATCCAATATCACACCATCCATAGTACTCTGTATTAAAATATTGGTTTTCATATGTTTCTTTTACAAAAGCTATTTTTTCAGACCATAACATATTCACTTGCCAACATACCATTTGATTTAATAAATGATTTTGTTCATGATTTTTGATCCAAAAATCTTTATATTTGTAATTGTAAAAACTATTTAAAGGTTTAATGATAATTTTTATGTTTGGATGATTTACATTAATATAAGGAAGACTTTCTTCATTGGTATAAATCACTAAATTAAAATGATTGACAATCGATATAAATTGATTCATCCACTGTATGTATATACTTGGATTAAATTTTGATTTGATAATATAAAAACAACTGGAATAGGTTATCATTAATCTTTGTTTTTATAAAAAATTGAACTATTATTACGTATACTTTAGTTAACTAAAATGTTTTCATCTCAAATGATCGAGATATTTGAAAATAATCCAATTATTTATAACAATAATACATCCTATACATTTTGGTTAACCTTATATGTAATAATGTTGATTTATCCATATCAATATATTTGGTATGTACCATATATATTGATAGGATGTTATCTTTCATTAGTATTAATCGTTATGAAAGTATTAAATGAAATTATTTAAAAAAAATAATTTTTTTTTATAAAAAAATTAAAAAAATTAAAAAAATTATTTATAAAAAATTAAAAAAATAAATAAAAAACCGGAGCGTCCTCCCACCCTGTCCAGGGTGCTCTATCAGCTAGAGTCGGGCCTCAGCCCGTAGAAGACCTCCATCTCCTCGTCACCGATGGGGGCGACTCCGTCGAAGTGACGGATGAAGTACGCCCGCCGAAGGTATCGAGCGGCGTAGCGGCAGGGGCAGGGGCACCGTGGGAACGTCTCGCCCGGGATCTCAACCTTCGCAGTGTTGAACTGCGAATCGATCGCCGCCGGGCGATTGCTTTGGTGCGCCTTGCAGCAGGTGCAGCGCATGCACACTGCAAACTCCGCGCGCAGAACGTCGTCGGACAAGTGGTCCGAGATGGCCTCCATGAGGCTCTTGCTGTGAACGTCTGACGTAATCTCCGGACAGTATCCGTTGATGTGGTTCTTGAAGACGTCCTCAGGAGAGTTGTAGGTGGTTTGGTCGATGAGCGATGTCATTCTGAGCCGGAGTGAAGATACATTTATAATCTTTTATAAAATTTACTTCAATTTTATGAAATGCTTACATTTTTTCTTGATTTTTTTTTGATAGATTTTCTTTTTTTTGTTAATTTATAATGTTTTTTCAATTGTGGTAATTCTTTATGTATTAAATCAATGATTTCTTGGTAAAATTTACGAAAGGATCCTTTTTGCTTCATCATTTCTTTTTCACTAAACCATTTTATTTTTTCTTTTTCAAAACATGTTTTATGTAATATATTTTTATCTAATGTATTCCATAAAAAATCATGTACATTCTCATAATATTTAGGTAAATTTGGGTCATATTCCATTTTAAAAATATGTATATTATATGTGCCATGGGTTATACGATATAATTTGCCTTTTTTGATTAATTCATCTATGTCCTTTTCTTCACCTAATATACCTGTTAATTCTTCTTTACCCTCACGTAATGCTGCTTTATATATGTCTTCGTTTTTATCTACACCTCCTCCAAAATCAGACCATCCAGGAGCAGAATCTTCAAATTCATTTTCTAATCCAAATAAGAAATATAACTTATTTTTATATAACGCAACCGGTAATATGCTTGCAGCAACCATTATATATTAAGTTAATATTATAAATTATTATTTCTTGGTGGATACTATAATGTCCATTCAATTGTATACTACTTTAAATCGTAATCAATTTCAATCCATTATTGATAAACCTAACATTTCTGTTCTTGTCTTTTTAAATGCTCAATGGTGTGGTCCATGCAAATCAGTTAAACCTTTTATATATCATCGTTTATCCATCTTAAAAAATTATCCTCAAATCATTGTATTTGACATTGACATTGATCAACCTGAAAATCGTGATATTTATTCCTTTTTTAAAACAAAAAAACAACTCACGGGTGTACCTACTTTATTGTATTTTAAAGATTCTATCTATTCAGAATTATGTGTGAGTGGAGACAATAAAAAAGGGATTGATGATTTATTTATGAAAATCATTGAACAAAATAAATAATTTTTTTTATAATTTTTTTATTAAAAAATTAAATATTTAATCTTCTTGTTTATTTGAAAATAATATTGTACCTGCACCAATT
>JACCDY011408186.1_pt1 | contig 14147 bp, 12 predicted proteins | sample 7446391 | NCBI WGS metagenome assembly JACCDY01 (sample SAMN15323451, study PRJNA562643) | freshwater metagenome | isolation source: river surface water | place: USA:Blue River Watershed | collected 2017-08-18 | reverse complement strand
GTACGCAGGGTCGTCGGTTGCGACATAGATAACTGGGTTCAAGATGTGATCGCGCGTGAACAGCGCCTGGAGTTGGGTCACCACTTGATCCAACTGCAATGTGTAGAACAGTTCATTGTTGTAAGCGAGGTAGTCACCTCGACGAACATGGATGCCGACGAGAAAACTGTCCTCGAACGATTGCCGAATTTTCTGTTGGTGTCGCCAGATGGCTTGCTGAAATGAATTCAGACTCTGTTCCATAGGCGCGAGGTAACTCTCAAAGATTTTCAGGTACTCTGGTTCCAAGGCCATCGAACCCGTGTCATATTGAAAGAATCCGTCAACGGCCAACACGGTTCCTGGGTGTGCGCGAAAGTGCTGATCTATTTTCATGAGATCCGTCTCGGGCGACTCGCTCCTGTCGATCGAGAGTTGCATCGAAGAGGGTATCTCTTCGCGTGGAAGCATGGCAATGGCGTGGGTGTGGTTTGGCAGGTTGAACATGACCCAAGGCAGATCGGTGGTGGGACGTTCGGGGTGACCTATGATCACCTGGTAATCCCGCTTTTTTTTCAGATAAGTGGCAAACCAGAACTGGAATGCAGCATTGGCGAACCGCCCGTTGGGGAAATTTGAGAACCAGACAATGTTTCGGTCAGGTTGAGTGGTCATGGTGTGATACCCGTGTTTCCGAGATGTTTGCAACAGCGTTCATGACATGCCATTTACCGGTCGGGGTTCCATGTGGGTAGCTCATTTGGTGATGAATCGGCTCGATGTGCACGCGGCGATGATTGTGGCGAGTTGTCTTGACTCATCGTCACAGACTTCTCGATCAATAGCCTGGATGGCCGGGCGAGTTTGCTCGATATCACGGTCTATCCACATCAATTTCCTGAAGGTGTTCCAAGTCAGATCGGTATAGGCTGTGTCAAGGGTTTGAATCTGAGAGGACTCGGCCCAGTCGGAGACCGTTGTGACAAATGGAAACATCACATACCCTTTAATTTTTCCCTCCCAAATCAGCTGCCTCAGAAACAAGTCATAGGGGATGTCCAATGGTGTCGCGGTTTCAAGATATGTGTAGATCTTTTCGATAGATGGTGGGTTCAGTAGGTATGCCGTGGCACCGGCGAACTGCAGGGTGGATAAGTCCAGAAGCTGTGTGAAGCAGGGGCTGGCCAGGTTGCGACGTAGCAAGAAAAGGTCGATCATTGTTTTGGGATCAACAACAGCAACATCGGTAAACAGGATGTCCCACCCCACGTCGTCTGACTTTGTGTTTAGGAAATGGTCTATTTGGGTGAATGTGTTCACACCAAACCGGGCATCGTCCTCCAAAATAAGGGGCGGCTCATCGGTGCCGATCTGATCGCCGATCAGTCGCCGGTGGCTCATGAAGCAGGCTTTCTCGCTATCCCTTAAGGTGCCGGCCACCTTGTGATGATGGATGTAGTGGGTATTGATGGCCGGAAAGCGGGTGAGTTGCCAGTCCTTTGTTCTGTGTGCATCAAAGTTGGACTCGATAGACAGCCGTCGATCGATCGCCTCATCGAGGTTGATGAAGTGGCACTCCATTTCTATTCTCCTCCGTCGACACAATCTGCTGCTCTGTGTTCGATCGAATGAGCAAGTGGGCCTGGGTTGGCTGTTCGAATTCGCCGCATTTTTATAATTACGCCGCCAAAGGCACCGCCATCGACTTCTCTTGCGAGGTTTTTGCGGGGGTGTCTTCATGGGCGGCAAACGCCCGCAAATCGCTTGCGAGATTGCTCAGTTCGAGTTGCCAAGATCCCGGCGTGGTTTGGCGGATCAGGCGCATGGATTCGTACCAGGGCGTGTTGTTTCGGTCCATCATCCAACGCCAATCGGAAGAGTGGGGGATGAATGTCCAGGTAGGGCGACCCAATGCGGCACTCAGATGCGCCACGCTGGTGTCAACGGTGACGACCAGATCCATGTGTTGACATAAGGCGGCGGTGTCCTCGAAGTCTTGCAAGTCGGTGGCAAACACCTGGACCCGATCCGAATGGCCAATGATTTCCATGTCACACGTACGGATTTGGTTTTGAAGGCAAATGTAGTCGAAACCCTCGGGTAATGCTCGCAAAAACTCTTCTAGGGGTATCGTCCGATTGCGGTCGTTCTGGTGCGCTGGATTACCGCTCCACACCAGACCAATGCGTAACCGGGATTTAGCACCCAGTCGTCGCTTCCATTCGGCACTTTTTGTGATGGCTGCACTCAGGTATTGCGCAGACAAAGGAAACGTGGACTCTTTATGGTGCAGCGCAGCCGGAATACTCATCAGCGGCACATGCAAATCAAAGGCGGGTAATGGTTCACCTGCGCCAATGATGTGAATCTGTGGCAGGCAGCGAGCGAGCAGTTGCTTGAGTGCAGGCTGAACCTCAAAGGTGACATGCGCACCGAGATCGACCAGATGGGGTAGAAAGCGAGCGAATTGCAATGTATCGCCTAACCCCTGTTCAAAATACACCAGGATGTGCTGACCTTTCAATGATTGTTCGCCCGTCCACCTGGGCTTAGAGTACTCACGCAGGTGAAGTTTCAGATTCTTGTGCCGCCAACGGGCTTCGTAAGCAGGCCAGCCTTGTTCAAAATCACCTTGTAGCAGCAGGCAAATGGCTCGATGCCAAGAGGCTAAAGAATTTTCCGGATCCAGGCTCAACGCCTTCTCGTAGCACACCATGGCTTCATCAAGCCGCTTCAGATCATGGAGCAGCAATCCTTGATAGGAAAAGGCATCGACATGTGTCGGATCCAGTCGCTGCACCTCTTGGTAGGCTTTTACAGCCTGTTCATAGCGATACAGCTTTGTCAATGTCGCCCCCAGGTTGCTCCAAGCGGTGACCAAGCTCGGGTCGAGGTCGATTGCGGCCTGTAACGTTTCGAGCGAGTCCTCGAAGCGGTTCAACTCGAACAGGACAGCACCAAGGTTGGAGTAGGCTTCTGCTTTGTCAGGGTTTTGTTCGATCACCCGCGCATACAGCCCCAGGGCAGCTTCAAACCGGCCCATTTCCTGAGACATCACCCCCAGCGCCATCAATGCATTGGGGTGGTGCGGGTCTAATGCCAGTGCTTTTTCGAGATCATCGAGGGCGGAGTCCAGTTGCTTGAGTTCTTTGAAGCAGTGGGCGCGGTTTTGGTAAAGGTCTGCGCTGGGAATTCCCCGTTCAATCGCCCGGTCAAGTGCGTCAATGGCGGCCGCAGGCTCGTGCATTTGGGCCAGTAACAGACCCTTGCTGGCCCAGACATGGGCAGACTGCGGTTGCAGTTCCAAGGCGGCGTTCAGGCTGTCCAGTGCCGCTGAACGGTCTTCCTGCCTTAATTCGATCAACGCTTTGTGGTATTGCGCAATTGAAAGGGTCGGGTCGATATCCAAAGCAATACGACAGCAGCCCAAGGCCGCCTCAACCTGGTCCAGGCCAACCATGGCAATTGCCATGTGAGCGTAAGCTTCGGCATGCTCGGGCTCGATTTGAATCGCTTGCTCATAGCAGGCCACGGCATCTGTAAATCGGCTCGATTCCCTCAACAGATTTCCAGCATTGATGAGGTACGCGTGTTTGTGTGGCGCAAGTTGCAGCGCCCGCCCATAACTGGCCAGCGCCTTGTCGATGACTTGTAGCAGTTTGTATGCCTCGGCCAGATGGGCGTGTGCCAGATCGGAATTGGGCTCCAATGCCAGGGCGGTTTCGAATGACGACACGGCTTCTGGGTAGCGGTGCGTCTGCAAGTAGATGTTGCCCAGGTTCAGGTGGGCATCAAACATGTGGGGGCCAAGTTGGGTGGCCGACAGGAATGCGCTGAGTGCTCGCTCTACGTGTTCGTTTTTCAAGTCCGCGGAAGTGGACAGTTTGGCGAGTTGCACATGGACCAGGCCCAGTAATTGATATGCCTGGGCGTCATGCGGATCTAACTTCAGAAGTCGTTGCAAGTGGTGTTTGGCGGGATGCCACTGCGCTTGTTGAATGCACTTGTGTACCTTCTGGGATAAATCCAGTTGTTGAGATGTAGCGTTCATGAGGAAGGCCCGTAAAAATCACTCGATAACGACAGGCTCCGTTTGCAGTTTGCATGCCAGTCCGTTCAGACATCCAGACCTAACGGGTTGTTGTATTTAGTACTCAACTTGAGCGCTTCGGGCAAGAAATTCTTGCCCGAAGCGATCTCGCGGCGGCAAAAATTGCCGCCATCCTGGGCTTTCTGTTATTGTTCCCACTGGTATCACAAATCGCTAAATACATGCTGGCCTTGCAATTGCCACGGAGTCGCTCTGCGTGAACGAATCTTCCACCGCCGCCTTGGATCTGGCTGGTGCCTTCGACCTCTTTGTCCAGGCTTCCCAGCAACTGGAGAAGCAGCATGCGGTTCTCAGTCATAAGGTCGATGTCCTCAGCGCTGATCTGGTCAAGGCCAACCTGCGACTTCACTCGCTGCTGGACGCTCTACCAGCAGCGGTCATTCTTGTCGAGCAGGGGATCGTCACACACGTGAACCCTGCTGCGCGCCAGTTATTGCCTCAACTTGTCACCTCTTCTGTCTGGCGTGTGCCTGACACCTGGATGGCAGGCGAGGGTCCCAACGAGTACCAATTTGTCGAGCAAGGTAATCGACGAACCGTCCAGATGCAGCAAATCGTCAATCCGCACGGCAGCGTGATCCAGATCCAGGACATCACGGACAACCTGCGCACCCTGGAGGAAAGCGAGCGCGTGGACCGCCTGGCCGCCATGGGGAAGATGTCGGCGGCCATTGCCCATCAACTGCGTACCCCCTTGTCTACGGCCTTGTTGTATGCCTCACACCTCACCAATGCAGATTTGGCGGCCACCGATCAGCAGGACTTTGCCCGGCGCCTGCAAGGACAATTACTCAGTCTGAATAAGTTGTCAAGCAACATGCTCCAGTTTATTCGGACACGGCCTCTCAAAACAGGCCAGTGGCCGGTTGACGATCTGGTCCGCGAGGCGGCCCAGAGCGTCGAAGCTTTGAGGCAGGAGCGGGGCATGAGCCTGTCTCTGGAGCTAGGTGCCCAGGGTTACCTGGTGTCGGTGGAGAAATCGTCTCTGGTCTCGGCCTTGGTGGGTATTATCGAAAACGCTTTTCAGGTCTGCTCGGCTGGGCAAGTCATTGTGGTACGCACCGACTCCGATGCTGCGCATGTACGCATTGTGATCGAGGACGAAGGCCCAGGCATTGCCCCCGACATGATCGATCATCTGTTTGACCCCTTTGCTACCAGCCGAATCAGTGGCACTGGATTGGGTCTAGCGATTGCGCGTAACACCATTCGCAGCCACCGTGGTGATATTGCTGCACACAACCGCCCTGAGGGTGGTGCCAGTTTTACTGTTGTATTACCCAGCTTGGAGCATTTTTGAACATCATGGACATCCCGCACGTTCTCCTGGTTGAAGATGACCCCGATTTGCGTGAGGCCATTAGTGTGACCCTCACGTTGGGACACATTCCATTCCAGGCATTCGAGTGTGCCGAGGACGCATTGCCGCTGGTGGGCCATGACGATGGCCAGTTGCTGATCACGGACTTTCGTTTGCCCGGCATGAACGGATTGCAGTTGCTCGACAGCGCTCGAGCCCGTAACCCTCAGTTGCCTGTGGTGGTCATGACCGCCTACGCGGACACCCAACTGGCGATTCAGGCGCTTAAATCAGGAGCGCGGGACTTTCTGGTCAAGCCATTCATGCCGCAACAGTTGCTCGAGGTGATTGCACGCTGCCAACCTCGTCCCACGCCGGCAAATACTGCCGCAAAGTCGGAAATCATTGCCGCTGACCCGGCAACGCATGCCGTTGCACAACGCTGTGAGCGCGTAGCCCCTACGGACACCACCGTGCTGCTGACCGGCGAATCCGGGGTCGGCAAGGATATTTTCGCGCGTCATATTCACGCCAAATCCAAACGCCAGAGCAAGCCGTATGTGGCTATCAATTGCGCTGCCATTCCAGATAACTTGCTCGAATCCACCCTGTTTGGGTACGAGAAAGGCGCTTTCACGGGTGCCACCAAGTCGCAGCCCGGTAAGTTCGAACAGGCGGAGGGTGGCACGCTGTTTCTTGACGAAATTGGCGAAATGCCGCTGGAGTTGCAAGCCAAGCTACTGCGTGTTTTGCAAGACAAGGTGGTGGAGCGGTTGGGCTCCATGCGCTCTATCCAGTGCAACCTCCGAATTCTGGCTGCTACCAACCAGGACTTGCAGCAGCGCGTGAGGGATGGGCGATTTCGGGAGGATCTGTACTTCAGGTTAGCGGTGATCCCCATACGCATTCCTGCCTTGCGTGATCGACGCCAAGACATCCTGCCGTTGGCCAATGCTTTTTTGCAGCGCTACGGTAGCACTATGGGCCTGACGGGGCTACAGTTTTCAGCGGCAACCGAACAGGTCCTCCTGGCTTACCCCTGGCCCGGCAATGTGCGCGAGTTGGAGAACGCCATGCAGCGGGCCCTTCTCATGTGCGATGGGCGAGTGATCGAACCAGAGCACGTTGAGCTGGATGTTCGCGTAGGGGGCGCCACGCCGACGCTAGCGTTCCAGACGGTCGGCGAACTGGCCGAAACGCCGACAGCAGCGGCAGAAGGTGGCACCGATCTTGCAAAGGAAAAGGTACCCCAGGACATTGAGTCAATCGAACGGGACCACATTTTGAAGGTGCTGGCCCAGGTTGGCGGTAACCGCAAGGATGCGGTTGCCATTCTGGGGTTGTCCGAACGGGCCTTGCGCTATAAGCTGAAGGCCTACAAGGAAGCCGGTTTTGAGTTTGACTGAAATTGATCTACCATTGAGCCCATGAGTGCGGATAACGTCCAGAATTTGTTGAGCCAGATGCGCGTCATGTCCGACATGGCGGCAGGACAGCGCGCACCGTTGACACCCAACGCACCCACCGTCAATGCCGACGGCAATGACTTCCAGGGCTTGTTGCGACAGGCCGTACATGAAGTCAACCAAGCGCAGAACACGGCTCAAGACAAAGTGCAGGCCTTCTCGACGGGAGAAAGCAACATGACCCTTGAAGAGGTCATGGTATCGCTGCAAAAGGCCAACCTTTCTTTCCAGTCCATGATTGCCGTGCGTAACCGATTGGTTGATGCCTACAAGGAAGTGACCAATCTGCAGGTCTGAGCGACCTTTGGGTTCCTAGGCTTGGGCGGGTGGCGATACCGAGTTTGATTTCACATCTCGGTCAAAAGTAAGAGGCTTGCCGTCCACCTCGTAGGCCCATGCCAAGACTTGTGCTACCGCGGCAAAGAGTTCGGGGGGAATCCAGGCATTCACTTCCAGTTGCATCAGAAACGCCACCAGCGACGGGTCCGTCTTGGTGGGGATGCCCAACTCCTGCGCGCGCGTGATGATGGCCTCTGCCAAGGCGCCACGCCCCTGACTCAAAATCTTTGGCGCAGGTGCACCTGGCTGATAACCCAGCGCCACTGCTTGTTGGGTATAAGTGTCTGGGCTCATGGTGTTGTCACGAGTTCAAGTCGAAGGTCAGTTAGATTTAACAGTGCCAATTGGCGCTCCAAGCCAGGCCACGCTGTGTGCAGCGGGCTGCCGGACGTGCCCGATATCTGAACACGCAACTCGATATGCGAATCCCATTGGTAGCCCGTGACGGTCAATCGTCCGGATCGGGGCAGGTCGATCTTTGCATGCAGGGCCGCCCCCTTTTGCATCTGTTCGGGACGTGCGGGGTCTTCCCGCCAAGCGTCTTCACGGTCGAGCTGTATGGCAATGCCAGGGAGCAATTCGCCTTGCCAGTGCATCTTGCCGTTCAGAAGCATTCGCGTGATCTGCTCGGCGGTGGTGCTTTCCGGCGAAAGTGATGATACCCAGCGCGAAAGCGTATCCTGATCGGGCGAGATGTGTGGTGAAGGAGAGAAGACTTTCGGGCCCGAACCCGTGAACCAGTGTCGCAACAGGTGCTGTGGTGCAAAGAGGTCAGACTGGATCAACCGGTTATGGAGGTTATCCATGGCACCCAGTAACGCTTGCGCATTGCCGTCTGGCGCGAGGGGGCTTGATGGTGACAAGGATAAGTCTTCGGGCCAAGCGACGCTCGCGTTCGGAGAGGCTGCAGAGATCCGTAGTAACAGCGGCGCCAGAACTTGCGCCAGCGTGGACCAAGTCACCGTCTGCATGGAGGCGGCGTTGGCAGTGGGAAGGCCCGTTGCTGTACTGGCGTCGGAGCGCGAAGTGGTCATGCCTTCCAACGCTGTACGGGTCGGGTCCGCCGATTGGTCTGCAAGAACAGGTTGCGTCCATTGCAAGGCCAGTCGCGGATCCAGCGTCTCCGCAATGCTTTCGACACCTGGCACGGGACTGACCGGACTCAGCGCCTGAATGTCCCGCCGCGCGGGCAAGGGGGTGGTAAGTTCAGGCAGCGTCAACGGAATTTGCATGCCGACTCCCTGGTGGGTGGGTGACTGATCCTTGGCGGTCAGGCCTCAGCGGATTCTCACCCTGCGCTGGCGGATTGATAGGATGCCACGTCAGAACGCAGGCCCTCTGAGTTGATCGTGCCCGCAATGCCCTGACCCTCTTGCGTGAGCGAGAGGTTTTGTCCTTGTGCCGCTAACTCAAGCCAGGCACCGGAAACTGTGGTCAGCACCTCAATCACAGCCGTGATTCGTTTGCTGTCTTTCTTGATACGTGCCAGCATGATTTCCCTGCTTGCCCACTCATATAACTGACCGAGGTTGTCTGCAATGTCGCCGCCTTGCTGTCTATCCAGGCAGGCTTGTAATCCTGCATTGATCAACTGCAACGCCTTGGTCAAGGGGACGGCGGAGTCTTCCTGTTGCTGCATCATCTGTCGACCATGACGCAAATGATCGAGGACTCGCTGAAACACGAGCACAACCAGGTCAATGGGCCGCGCCGAAGAGACCGCGGTTTCTCTCTCGGTGGCGGCATAGGCATTGAGGGCGCGTTGGCTCATGGCAATAACCTCAATTACTCTTTTGCGAGTTGGTCAAACCATCCAGCGCACTTTTGAGGGCATTGTTGGTGTTGTTGAGTTTGAATAGCAAGGCGTCCAGGGAAGCGTACTGTGCGGTATAGCGTTCCTGCATCGTAGCGAGCTTCTCTTGCAGGTTGGTTTTGCGCTTGTTCAGGTTTGACTGAGTCATTTTTTCCTCGTCGATACGGTCGGCGAGGCTGCCACTGCTGCCCAGGATGTTGGACAGGGTTGAGGACAGTGTTTGGGTGGGTGATGTGTAACCGAGCGAGACCCCCTGTGCCAGTACACGAGGCAATTGAGCAGAGGCATCAAACAGTTTTTGATTGAAGTTCAATGTGCCATCGCTGTTGAATTCCACCCCAAGCATGGACAAGTCACTGGCATTGCCCAGATTAGCACCGCTTGCAGATTTGATTTGCTTCATCAAGCCTGCATTGATCTGGCGCATGATGGTTGACAGTGTGAGATCACTGTTCAGGGCACCACGCTGGCTGGCATCCAGGCTTGATTGGGTGTCTTGTTTAAATTCGCTCAGCAATTCGTTGTAGCGCGTGACGAAAGTTTGAATCTGTTTGGCCACGGCAGACGTGTCTTCGGCAATGTCAATAACCGTGGGCGTTGCCGATGCACTCACGAGTTTTAAGGTCAACCCATTCACGGCGTCCGTGATGGTGTTGCTGCCACGTGTGAATTGGATTCCGTTCAGGGTGAACTGTGCGTCCTGGGCTGACTGGACCATGTTGATGGATGTGGTACCACCGCTGGGGCCTGTCACACTGACCTGGTGTGCGGACCCGGTGGACAGCCCCTGCAGTGACAGCACCCAACGGGAATTGTCCTGCTGAACCAGCGTGGCCCGCACCGAATCCTTAAGTTCGGCTTTGTTGTTGATCCAATCTCGCAATTGAGTGGGAGTGGTGATGTTGTCGGCTGCCGTCGGCGCGTAAGTGGTGCTTCCCACCTGAATGCTGTAGGACGTGGCGTTGCTTAAAGCTTGTGAATTGCTGGTGAACCCGGCGATGTTGACCAGCGATGAGGTGGCCGTTTGAGTTACCGTGAGATTGAATCGCCCGGCGTCTGGCGTTTGCCCATTTGTGACGTTGACAGTGGCCACACCGCTCAAGCTGGAAGTCAGAGCACGAACATTGAAGTTGGCGGGATTTTGCAGTGCATCCAGCGCGTCTTTGAAGCTGGATAACTTGGATTGGAAACTGGCCAGCGCACTGATTTTCAGACTCGACGTCTGTAAACTTCGATCGATTTGTGCGATTGGCTTTTGCTCGACAGCCATCAACTGGCTGACGATACCCGCGACATCAATCATCGACCCCGAACCGCTGGCAGAGCCGGAAGAACTCGTGGAGGAAATGGCCATGGCTAAATTCTAGATGGCCCAGACGGGCATCAAGCTTTTTGGTGAACCATGGTGCTACCAAGTTGCTCGAAGCTGCGGGCTAAACGCAACAACTCGTCATTCGGCAGCGTTCGGATCACCTCGCCCGTGTCGGGGTTGACGATTTGTACCGAGATATAGCCGGTGACATCATCTTTAGACACATTGAGTTGGCGTTGCATGGAAGACACAAAGTGCTGGATTTGCTGTGCCGTCACTTCCACGGCATTGCGTGCTGGCTTGGCCGATTCCTGCACACTGGTCTCCAACTTCACCGGAGGCGTAATGGCGACTTTACTCACCGCCTCGATATCAGCTTCGAGGCGGACTACGGGTTCTGGTACGGTCGAAACCGTCTGGTAGGTGCCGGTGACATTGCCGGCTGCCGCTGACAATGGATACATGATCGTCTCCTGTACTCAGACTTCGCGGAACAGACCTTTCTCTGCGTTGGCGAAGCTTAGCACGCTTATTTCAACAACGACAAGATCACATTGGGCATCTGGTTGGCCTGAGCAAGCATGGCGGTAGCGGCTTGCTGCAGGATCTGGCCCTTGGTGAGGTTGGCGGTTTCGGCTGCGTAGTCAGTGTCCATCACGCGGCTACGCGAAGCTGACAGGTTGTTGGCGAATTCGGTGAGGTTGGAGACCGTGTACTCCAGTTGGTTCTGGACTGCACCCAGTTGGCCACGCTGACTGGTGATGTCCGTCAGGTACTGGGCTGCTGTGGCTTGTACATTGGTGAACAAAGTCGTGAACTGTGCGCTAGGGGTGCTGGTTGTCACCGCCATGTTGCCAAACGATGCGGGCGTGATAGCGATCGTGTCGATTGCCTCATTACTGACCTGAATCTTAGTGTCGCTGGTTTGTCCAAAAATCAGCGTGCCGGTGTACTTGGTGCGACCAGCAATTGAGTTGATGGCCTCCCGCAAGGCCCCCAATTCTTTGGCAACCGAGCTACGCTGGTCATAGCTCATCGTTTCGTTGGCACCCTGCGTAGCTAGCATGATGATGCGCTGGGCCATGGCCGACACGGACTGTAACGCCCCTTCAGCCGTCTGCGCCATAGAAATCGCGTCATTCAGGTTGTTGATACCTTGCTTGACACCGTTCAGTTGCTTTTGCAGGTTTTCACCCACACCCAAGCCTGCGGCATCGTCCTTGGCGCGGTTGATGCGCAGCCCGGAGGACAGGCGCTCCACAGACAAAGCCAGGGAATTTTGCGCTCCCAGCAAGCCTTTCTGGGCCATGAGTGAGGCTTGGTTGGTATAGATGACGGCGGGCATGTCGTTTCTCCTACGAGTGACTGTTCGGTTCAGGGCATGGAAAGAGGATTCCTTCAATACCTACACCCTGGGTTACGGCAAACCCCTGCAAAGTGTTTAGCTCCGTTTGGCTACCTGGCGTTGAAAAACGACAAACGCCCGATAAATGAATTAATAAGTACTCTTTATGCCCGGCGGCTGTTGTGACCGACTTGGTAAGATTGTTTTCACACTGGCCCTCAATGAGCACCTTAAGCACTTTTGTCACTCACCTGAAGGCGCCCTCGGCGCAGGTCGCGGTGCCCGTGTTGGTGTTGCTCATCCTGGTGATGATGTTGGTGCCCCTGCCGGCACTGCTGCTGGACCTGCTGTTCACCTTCAACATCGGCCTTTCAATTTTGGTGTTGATAGCAGCCCTGAACATCCGCAGCTTCAAGGATTTCATCGCCTTTCCTACCCTGCTGCTCGTTACCACATTGCTCCGCTTGTCACTCAATGTGGCATCCACGCGTATCGTACTGCTGAAGGGCCACACGGGAGTTGATGCGGCGGGTCAGGTGATCGAGGCGTTTGGCAAATTTCTGATCGGCGGCAGTTTCACGGTGGGTATCGTGATCTTCATCGTGATCACCATCATCAATTTCGTGGTGATCACCAAAGGTTCTGGTCGGGTGGCTGAGGTGTCGGCACGGTTCGCCCTCGATTCCATGCCAGGAAAACAAATGGCCATCGATGCCGATCTGAATGCCGGACTCATCAAGCAGGAAGAGGCGAAACAGCGGCGTGCGGACGTGGCTCAGGAGGCTGATTTTTATGGCTCCATGGACGGTGCCTCCAAATTTGTCCGCGGCGACGCCATCGCAGGCATTCTGATTCTGTTGATCAACTTGATTGGCGGCATCACCACGGGTGTCCTGGCCCACGATTTGAGCTTCACCAATGCCTTGCAAACCTATGGCGCACTGACGATTGGCGATGGCCTGGTGGCGCAAGTGCCGGCATTGATCATCTCCACCGCCGCCGGTATTTTGGTGACCCGCGTGGCCACCGAAGATAACTTTTCGGCGCAACTCACCAACCAGTTCAAGAACAACCAGAGCGCCTTGTTGGTCGCGGCGGCTGTACTCGCGAGTCTGGGGGTGTTGCCAGGCATGCCACATCTGGTTTTCTTGGGCTTTGCGGCTTTTTTTGCTGGCTTGTCCTGGTTGCTGAGAAAGCAGATCGAGCGAAGCGCTGTTGTGGCCGCTCAGGCACCGGGCACAGCTGAGCGACAGGAGTTGGGTTGGGCGGATGTGCCCGTTGTCGAGCCCCTGTGCCTGGAGTTGCCCTACCGGTTGATTCCCATGGTGGACAAGGGTGAAGAGAGCGATCTGATCAAGCGCATCCGCGCCATTCGTCGCAAGTTCATCGCTGACATCGGGTTTCTCACGCCGTCTGTGCACATTCGGGACAATCTCCAACTGCCCGCCGAGACCTATCGCTTTCTGATCTACGGCGGCGAGGTGGGGCGTGGGCAGTGCTTGCCGGATCGCCTGCTGGCCATTGCGTCCGAGGGGGCAGAGCCCATGCCGGGTGTGCAAGTGCGTGACCCTTCCTTTGGCATGCCGGCCACCTGGATCGAACGTTCATCACGGGATGCCGCTATCAGCCTGGGCCATACCGTGGTGGAGCCTGCAGTGGTCATGGCCACTCACCTGGACACCCTGATTCGCCGCCACGCCAACGAGTTGCTGGGGCGGCAGGAAACTCAGGAGCTGCTCGACCATTTCAAGAGCAGCTTCCCCAAGCTGGTGGAAGATGTGGTGCCCAAGATTGTGTCGGTCGCCTTGCTGCAGCGCTTGCTCGAATTGCTGCTGGAAGAGGGCGTGCCGGTCAAGGATTTACGCACCATCATCGAAGTGGCGGCCGAGCATGCCCCCAAGACCCCCGACGCCCTGGATATCCTCCCCCATGTGCGCATGGGATTGCACCGCATCATCGTCCAGCGCGCCCTGGGGGACAGCACCGAGGTGAAGGTGCTGGGCATCCAGCCCGAATTCGAGCGTCTGATCGAGCAGGCCATTGGGACTGCTGCAGTGGCGCCGGATGGTGTCATCGAACCCTCCTTGATGCGTCTGTTGGTGCAGGAAATCGCGAGCGGTGTGGACGCCATGGAGGCCAAGAACCTCCCCCTGGTCATCGTGAGCAGCAGCAAAACGCGATTGACCTTGTCGCGCATCGTGAAGAAGGTGCGCAGTCAGGCCTCCGTGCTGGCCTTGACGGAATTGCCCTTGACGATCCATCTCAGTTTTGAGCGAATGCTGTGTTCGCAGGCGGCCAACCCGTGACCCGACCCAGCCCTGAAGAATTGGCATGAACCCACAAAAATTCCTCGCCCCCAATGTCACCGAGGCGCTCAAGCTGGTCACCCAACAGCTGGGTGGAGAAGCCATTGTGTTGACCACGCGCGACACGGCGCAGGGGGTGGAGATCATCGCCATCACCCCGGGCGATCTGGCCCTGC